>Ga0316604_10000186_pt1 | contig 94794 bp, 86 predicted proteins | sample OWC_soil_day20_C_FD_207650 | JGI IMG/M metagenome (GOLD analysis project Ga0316604, IMG submission 207650) | Wetland soil microbial communities from Old Woman Creek delta, Ohio, United States - OWC_soil_day20_CT | ecosystem: Environmental > Terrestrial > Soil > Wetlands | place: USA: Ohio... | reverse complement strand
TTAACTTTTCGCGATAAGCCGTTGGTGAAATCGCTATGCTTGCATGTGGCTCATGATTGCAACCTGCGCTGTGGATACTGTTTTGCCGGGACAGGTGATTTTGGTCATAGTCGTGGCCTAATGTCCCGAGAGGTTGGTGAACGGGCTGTTGATTACATTATTGAAAATAGTGGACAACGCCGTCATTGCGAATTGGACTTTTTTGGTGGGGAACCGCTTTTAAATATGAAGACTGTCCGCCATGTTGTCAGTTATGTGAGAAAGCGCGAGCTTGAGACTGGTAAGGTATTTAAGCTGACACTGACTACTAATGCGTTATTGCTGACAGATGATACCATTCAATACCTCAATGATAACAATATTAGTTTAGTTCTTAGTCTGGACGGTCGCCCAGAAGTTCATGACCGCATGCGCCCACGGGTGGATGGCAGCGGCAGTTATGATAAGGTTATCAAGCGCTGTAAACAGGTAGCTACTTCGCGTGGGGATCAAAACTATTATCTGCGTGGTACCTATACGGCCTATAATCTTGATTTTGCCGCCGATGTATTGTCCATGGCTGATCAGGGATTTGGTCAGCTGTCGGTTGAACCTGTTGTGGCCAAAGACGTTGAGTATGCTTTGACAGAAGAGCACTTGCCTGAGTTATTTCGCCAATACGAACTATTGGCCGAGGAGTATTTGAAGCGCAAGCTGGCAGGCAATGGCTTTGATTTTTTTCATTTTAATCTGGACCTCGGCAACGGTCCCTGTATTGCCAAACGCCTGAGTGGCTGCGGCGCAGGGCATGAGTATTTTGCGGTCACGCCTGAGGGAGATTTATATCCTTGTCACCAATTTGTCGGGCGGGATGAATATAAACTAGGTACGATCTATGAGGGTGTTAAGAACACCGAAATACCAGTGAAATTCCGTCAGGCGCATGTGCTGAACAAGCCAATCTGCCGCGAGTGCTGGGCCAGATTTTATTGTAGTGGTGGCTGTCATGCTAATGCCGATTTGTTCCACCACGATTTGCATCAACCTTACGAAATAGGCTGTGAGCTGCAGAAAAAACGCCTGGAATGTGCTATCATGATTCAGGCCAAGCTGGAAATAGCCAGTCAGAGCTAGTATTTTTAGGAGTACTTTATGATGGATACGGCAGTTCATATTCAGATAACTGGTATCGTCCAAGGGGTGGGGTTCCGCCCCTTTGTTTATAACCTGGCCGGACGATATGGACTAAAGGGATGGGTATCAAATAATGCCAGTGGTGTAGATATTGCGGTTGAGGGCAGTCAAACGGCTATTACTGACTTTTTAGCTGCCCTTCGCCGCCAACCGCCGCCACTAGCTGTTATTGACACTATCCTAGTCACTTACTGTCAGCTGTACGGCTATCCTGGTTTTCATATTAAGGAGAGTGTGGCTGGCAAGGCTAAAACTGCGCTGATTTCACCTGATGTGGCTACTTGTTCGCGCTGCCAGGAGGAGCTCTTAAACCCGGCTGACCGTCGTTACCGCTATCCGTTCATCAATTGCACCGATTGTGGTCCGCGGTTTACTATTATTAAGGATATTCCGTATGATCGGCCAGCAACTACCATGCGTAATTTTACTATGTGTCCGGATTGCCAGGCCGAATATGATAATCCTGCCAACCGTCGGTTTCACGCTCAGCCCAATGCCTGTCCGGTGTGTGGTCCGGCGTACCAGTTGCTGGACAAAGAAGGTCAGATGGTCGACAGTCAGGAACAGGATGTTTTTGTTTTGGCGAGACAACAGATAGCCGCTGGCCGGATACTGGCTATCAAAGGTATTGGCGGTTATCATCTGGTTGTTAATGCCTTTGATCAATCTGCCGTTGCGCGGCTTAGAGCGCGGAAAGTGCGTGAAGATAAGCCGTTTGCCGTGATGGCCGGCAGTCTGGCTGCAGGCAAGAGCCAGTGCCTGGTGTCAGCAGCGGAAGAACAATTGCTGACAAGTGCAGCCAGGCCGATTGTGCTGCTGAACAAGGGCACAAGCTACAGTCTGGCAAAAAGTATTGCTCCAGGCAATCCCTGTGTTGGCCTGATGCTGCCTTATACGCCGGCACATAGTTTGCTTTTGTCACCAACTGATATCTGGGTTATGACTAGTGGGAATCTTAGTGATGAGCCGATTGCCTACCAGGATAACGATGCCATCAGCCGCCTTACTACGATTGCTGACTATTTTTTGGTCCATAACCGGGATATATATTGCCGGGCCGATGATTCGGTGGTCAGGGTAGTGGCTAATAAGCCCTATTTTCTCCGTCGCAGCCGCGGCTATGTTCCTGCACCTATCAATCTGGCGCGTGAGCTGCTGCCCGTATTGGCTGTGGGCGGCGAGCTAAAGAATACTTTTTGCCTGACTAGGGGCAAGCAAGCCTTTTTAAGTGCTCATGTCGGCGATTTGGAGAATATGCCGACATATCAATCCTATGTTGAAGCCATAGACCATATGCAAAAACTGCTGGCGGTTAAGCCGGTGGTGGTAGCTTGCGATCTGCATCCTGAGTATCTGTCAACTAAGTATGCAAGAACATTAGGCTTACCATCGGTTGCTGTCCAGCACCATCATGCCCATATTGCCGCTGTTATGGCTGAACACCATATAACCCGACCTGTTATCGGCCTTGCCTTTGATGGAACAGGCTATGGGCCAGATGGTACTCTGTGGGGCGGCGAATTTTTAGTGGCTGATCTCAGGGAATATCAGCGAATCGGACATTTGTCCTATCTGCCGCTGCCCGGCGGGGCGCAAGCCGTTCGCCAGCCGTGGCGAATAGCCATCTGCTTGCTTAAAGAGTTATATGGCAAGGAGTTTATTAATCAGGCAATACCCTTGGTGCAAGAGCTGCCTGTAGGCTGGGAGTTAGTGGTAGCGGCTGCTGAAAAGAAGATTAACACGCCATTGTCGTCAGGGGCTGGTCGGTTATTTGACGCTGCTGCTGCCTTGCTAGGTATCCGCCAGAGTATCAATTATGAGGGGCAGGCAGCAATTGAACTCGAATTGGCAGCGCAGGGAGCTGTTGGCAGGGTACTGCCCTATGAGATAAAAGAAGTAGACGGCAAATGGGAGCTTGATTTTAAACCCGTATTTGCTGCCTTATGCCAAGTACTGCAACAAGGCGGAGTAGTGGGGCAACTAGCTGCTGATTTTCATACTACATTGGCTGCGGCTACCTGCGATATGACACTGAAAATTAGTAAAGCCACCGGTATTCGGGATATTGCCCTGAGCGGTGGAGTTTTTCAAAATATTACCCTGCTATCACAAGTTATCAGAATGCTCGCGCAACAAAATTTTTCGCTATATCTTCACCACCAGACACCACCCAATGATGGTGGTTTGGCTTTAGGTCAGGCGGTAATTGCTGGGGAAAGGAGTCGATAGATATGTGTTTGGCTGTTCCTGCCAAAATAATTAAACGCAGTGAATTTTTGGGTACGGTTGACATCAGTGGCGTAACCCGTGAGGTTAGCTTGATGTTGTTACCTGATGCTGTGGTGGGTGACTATGTGCTCGTTCACGCCGGTTTTGCCATTCAGGCTATTGATGAAGAAGAGGCGTTACGCACGCTGGAACTGTTTAAGGAGCTGGAACAATATGAAATTGACAGCTGAGGAAACAGCTCGTGCTGCTGACTTTTTCACACAGGCCATTGCTAAGCTGGTAAAACATCCGGTACGGCTTATGGAGGTGTGTGGCACCCATACGGTGTCCATCTTCCGCAGTGGTATCAGGCAGCTGTTGCCTGATACTGTTGAGCTGGTCAGCGGCCCTGGTTGCCCAGTATGCGTAACACCGAATGAATATCTGGATACGGCTATTGCTTATAGTGGCCGGAAAAATACTATTTTGACTACCTTTGGCGATATGCTCAAAGTGCCAGGCTCTCAGTCAACACTTATGGCTGAGAAAACACAAGGGGCGGATATTCGGATTGTCTACTCACCATTAGACAGCCTGGCAGTGGCCAGGGAGAACCCCGAGAAAGTCGTGATTTTTCTGGCGGTTGGATTTGAGACTACAGCACCTACGGCAGCAGCTACTATACTACAAGCTGAGCAACAGGGATTAGACAACTTTTTTGTTTTATCTGCACACAAGTTGGTGCCGCCAGCGCTGCGGACCATCTTGTCCGCGCCAGATATTAGAGTAGATGGTTTTTTGCTGCCAGGGCATACGGCGGCCATCAGTGGACTTGCGCCCTACCAGTTTGTTGCCAGCGAGTATCAGGTACCGGCGGTTGTTACCGGCTTTGAGGCGCTGGATATTTTGCAAGGCATATACATGTTGCTGGCACAGATAGCTAATAACAAAGCTGAAGTAGCTAATCAGTACCGACGGGTGGTCAAACCGGCAGGCAATGAGGCGGCCTGCCGTATTCTCCAACAAGTGTACCAACCTGCACCCGCCATTTGGCGGGGGTTCGGCGAGATTGCGGACTCAGGGCTAGTACTAAAACCGCAGTACAGCGGTTTTGATGCCAAAGCGAGATTGCCGCTGGCGGCAGTGGTAACCAGGGAACCGTCTGGCTGTCGCTGTGGTGAGGTACTCTGTGGTCGGATTCGTCCAGAAGATTGTCCACATTTCGGATTAAGCTGTACACCAGAGCATCCGGTAGGGGCCTGCATGGTGTCGGTGGAAGGGGCTTGTGCTGCTTGGTATAAATACGGCCAAGGACGGTGGAATTATGCATAACCAGGAAGAACTAATCTTGCTAGGTCATGGCAGTGGTGGTCGTTTAAGTCATGACTTAATAAAAAATATTATGGTGTCAGCTTTTGCCAATCCGTTACTGGCTGAGTTGCATGATGGCGCGCGCTTCAGTATAGGTGGTACCAAGCTGGCCTTTACTACCGACAGCTATGTTGTCAAACCACGATTTTTTCCTGGCGGCGATATCGGTAAACTGGCCGTTTGCGGCACTGTGAATGATTTGGCCATGTGTGGTGCTAAGCCACTCTATTTGAGTGCCGGCTTTATTTTGGAAGAGGGCTTACCTGTTGTTGAACTTAAACAAATTGTAGAATCAATGCGGGCTACGGCTAAGGTTGCTGGTATCGATATTGTTACCGGTGATACCAAAGTGGTCGAAAGAGGGGCAGTTGACGGTATCTACATCAATACGGCCGGGATTGGCGCTGTACTGCCGCAGGCTGATATTACCGCCAGGCGCGTCAAGCCAGGTCAGGTAGTCATTGTCAGCGGTTATCTTGGCGATCATGCTATAGCTGTCCTGAGTGAGCGGCACGGCTTAACACTGCCAGCACAAATTATCAGTGACTGTGCGCCCTTAAACGGACTTATCCAGGAGCTATTAACTGAGGTGCCTGCTATTAGTATGTTGCGCGATCCTACTCGGGGGGGACTCGCTACAACCCTGAATGAAATTGCTGCTGATGCCGGGGTAGGTATTATTCTAGAGGAAAGTACCCTGCCAGTGAGGCCAGAGGTACAGGCTGTTTGTGAATTACTGGGATTTGAACCGTTGTACCTTGCCAATGAAGGAAAAGTAGTTACTTTCGTCGAAAAGGAAGATAGTGAAAAAGTTCTGAAAATTATGCGCCAACATCCTGTGAGTGCAGCTGCCTGCATTATTGGCACTGTGACTGACAAAACGGCTGGACAGGTAGCTCTCAGAACAATGGTAGGTGGTTTACGCCTACTAGATATGTTATCAGGCGAACAGCTACCGCGAATTTGCTGACTTTTTTTGGATTCATATATCATAAAATTATTATCATGGGACAGACATAGTTCTGGCTCGGGGGAGGTTATCTCTGTGCAATTGGATTATGGGCTCAAATTGGAAACAACCCAAAAGTTAATAATGACTCCCCAACTCCGTCAGGCAATCGCCATTCTCCAACTTCCGGCTACCGAGTTGGCCGAATTGGTGGAAAAAGAATTACTGGAAAATCCGGTGCTTGAGGCTGATGCCCCTGAAAGTAATGATGAATCTGAGGGCGAGGTTGAACCGCTCAGCAATGAGCAAACGGATAACCAGCATGAAGAAGATGGTTGGGTTGAGTATTTGCTAAGTGGTACGCAGAGCACAACAGGTGGTCAGTCCGGAAGTACTGAAATGGCAAAGCAGCGGGAGATAGCGGATGCGGAAATGGTATCACTGCAAAACTATCTGGAAATGCAGCTGCATTTTGCTGTACTGGATGCCGGTTACTTGAATATCGGCAAATATCTTATCGGCTGCATTGATGACAATGGCTATTTGTGCGGGACAACAGCAGAAGCGGCTGCCCGACTGGGAACAACAGAGACCATAGTAATTAATGTGCTGGAAATTATACAAACCTTTGATCCTATTGGCGTAGGCGCGCGCTCTTTGCAAGAATGCCTGCTCTTGCAATTAGAACAAAAAGTGGAAGAATACAGCAAGGAATTCGCGTTAGTGGCTGCCGTTATTAAGGACCATCTTGATCAAGTGGCTTTAGGCCGGTATAAACAAATTGCTGACAAACAGCACTGTTCAATCCACGAAGTCCAACAGGCTGTGGATGTTATCCGGACACTTGATCCCAAGCCGGGCTGTGCTTTTGGTGGCGGGCAGGCAGGCTATATTGTACCTGATATTATTATTGAGCGCATAAATAGCGAGTATGTCATTCTCATTAATGATAATCATGTGCCGCAATTATCCATCAATTCATATTACCGGCAGATTGTCCGGGAAGAGCACAGTGACGCCCGCAAATACGTAGAAGGTCGGATTAATGCAGCAGTCTGGCTAATAAAAAGCATTGAACAGCGCCGGCGCACCTTATATAATGTGGCGGAGGCCATTATTGATTTGCAACAAGGTTTTTTTGATCATGGTCCCAAATTTTTGCGGCCGCTCACTATGAAGAAGGTGGCCGATCAGATTGGTGTTCACGAATCTACCGTGAGCCGGGCAACAGCCAATAAATATATGGCTACACCCCACGGAGTTTTTGGTATAAATACGTTTTTTACTGCTGGCATTCAGAGCGCCGTCGGCGAGAATATTTCGGCCAGCCGGGTAAAACAAGAGATACGAGAAATGATTGCTGGCGAAAATCAAATGCAGCCGTTAAGTGATCAGGCTTTAGGCGACATTTTGAATGGCAAAGGCATTATGGTTTCACGGCGAACGGTTGCTAAATATCGGGAAGAAATGAATATTCCCGCCTCAAGTAGACGAAGAAGGCATTAATATAGAGGATATGAGACTTCCTTAGCTAGTGGATAAGGAAGTCTTATATCTTTACATTAAATGGCAAAAATTCACCAAAAGATGGAAGGGGAAATTGGAATATATAGCGAATAAGTAATAAGAAATTATTACAGAGGCGGTGAATGTCGATTGGCACCCTACAATATCTTTAAATTGTTATGTGACGGCCATGTTATACCGGCGCCTCGCAATTACGAGGATTTTAAATATGCGCTGGAATATTCTGCAAGTCCGAGTATCATTTTGTTATTTGGCGATATCAATATTTTACCAGAGCTTCTAACTCAAGCCCGTGAACACAAAAAACGTATTCTGGTACACTTAGATTTGATAAGCGGTATAGGTAAAGATAAAGCTGGCATTATCTTTTTGGCGCGAATGGGGATTGCAGCTGTTATTACCACCAAAACGCAGCTGGGAAAACTTGCACGTGAATCCGGAATGCTGGTGATTCATCGCTTGTTTTTGATGGATTCGGAAGCCATTAAGACCGGGGTCAATTTACTTAAAGGGTATAAACCAGATGCGTTGGAGTTATTACCGGCATCGGTTCCTGCAACTGTTGTAGCTGAACTTGCCCGCATGACCGGACTTCCTGTTCTGGGCGGTGGCCTGATGCATACCAAAGAAGACATTGAACAGGCTATCAACAATGGCTTGAGTGCCGTAAGTGCCAGTAAACGTGAACTCTGGTAAATGCTAAAGTAACTTTAAAAATGAGTGAAAATAATAACTTTTCACATTATTTAAAATTTAGCAGGAATTATAAAAAGCGGCGAGAATATAGTTACAACAGAAGAATAAAGGGACAGAGATAAAGTAAGTCCGAAGTTTTCGCCTTTGTAGAAATTGCAGCTCTATAGGCGTTACTTTGGGCTTTGTTTTATGTCTGGACAGGGAGGGCGATGTTAGAGCAGTGGTAGTAAGAAGTCGAAAAAATTATTTACTTGTTATGTTTAATCTGGAGTTTGGTTAATATAGAATGCTTGCCCAAAAATGCGTTAAAGCAGTCTCAAAAATAATATAAATAAAAGGGAGTTGCTGTTATGTCCAAAAAGTATGTACTTGCGCTTGATCAGGGAACTACCAGTTCGCGGGCCATTGTGTTTGATTCAGAGTCCAACATTGTGGCTGTAGCTCAAAAAGAGTTCACCCAGATATTCCCCAAACCAGGCTGGGTAGAGCACAATGCCGATGAAATCTGGAGTTCACAGATTGGGGTTGTTGCTGAGGCTATTGCTAAGGCTGGTATCAGTGCAACAGATATAGCTGGCATTGGTATCACTAATCAGCGCGAAACTACCGTAGTGTGGGATAAAACCACAGGTAAGCCGGTGTATAATGCGATTGTCTGGCAATCCCGCCAAACTATGGATATTTGCAACGAGCTTAAAGCTAAAGGACTGGAAGATACCTTCCGCCAAAAAACTGGTTTGGTAGTAGATGCATACTTTTCGGGCACTAAGGTAAAATGGATTCTAGATAATGTCGAGGGTGCTCGTGCCAAAGCGGAAAAAGGCGACCTCCTGTTTGGAACCATTGACACTTGGCTTATCTGGAAACTGTCAGGCGGCAAGGTCCATGTAACAGACTACTCGAATGCATCCCGGACATTAATGTATAACATTCGTGAACTCAAATGGGATGAAGAACTGCTGGCAGCTTTGACTGTTCCTGCCTGCATGTTGCCAAAGGTTCGCCCCTCCAGTGAGGTGTACGGCAACACTGAGCCTAGTGTATTTTTAGGCGCAGCTGTACCTATTGCCGGCGCAGCTGGCGATCAGCAATCAGCATTGTTTGGGCAAACCTGTTTTAAACCTGGTATGGCGAAAAATACGTATGGTACTGGTTGCTTCATGCTAATGAATACCGGTGACAAAGTATATGAGTCTAAGAATGGCCTGTTGACTACTATTGCCTGGGGGATTGACGGCAAAGTCGAGTACGCACTGGAAGGCAGCATCTTTGTAGCCGGCTCTGCAGTTCAATGGTTGCGCGATGGTCTTAAACTGATTGATGCGGCTCCTGATTCAGAATATATTGCGAAAAAAGTCAATGATTCTGAGGGTGTATATGTAGTTCCAGCTTTCGTTGGTTTGGGTGCTCCCTATTGGAATATGACGGCTCGCGGCGCTATCCTTGGTTTAACCCGTGGTACGACTAAGGCTCATGTGGTTCGTGCTACGCTTGACTCCATGGCTTATCAGACTAAAGATGTACTGAGCGCTATGGAAGCCGATTCTGCAATTAAACTACAGGCGCTTAAGGTTGACGGTGGCGCTGTAGCCAATAATATCCTGATGCAGTTTCAGGCCGATATCCTGGGTGTGCCGGTTGACCGTCCTCAGGTTACTGAGACCACCGCATTAGGCGCAGCGTATCTTGCCGGTTTAGCGGTTGGTGTATGGAACAACAAAGAAGAACTTATTAAAAATTGGAAGTTAGATACCCGTTTTGAGCCCAAAATGGCAGCTGAGCAGAGCAGCAAATATTATAAAGGCTGGCAAAAGGCGGTTAAGCGCTCGATGGATTGGGAAGACTAAGCACCAATAGATAAAGCTCAGAAAAAGTAATATCGGACTTAGAGATGAAGAGAAGTCCTTCTTGTGCCAGTTATCGGCCCAGGGGGGCTTCTCTATCCTTTTTTAGCGGGGGTTAAATAAGTATGCAAGCTACCGTAGTTGTCATTGGTGGCGGGGCAACAGGAGTTGGGATTCTCCGAGATTTGTCTATGCGCGGCATCAAGACTGTTTTAGTTGAACAAAAAGATTTAGCTTATGGTACCAGCTCGCGTTTTCATGGATTATTGCATAGCGGTGGTCGGTATGCCGTAAAAGATGCCGAATCAGCCCAAGAATGTATTGAAGAAAATACTATCCTGCGCAAGGTAGCCCGCTATGCTGTGGAAGAGACCGAGGGTTTGTTTGTCAGACTACCGGAAGATGGTGAGCAATTTGAGTCTTCTTGGGTAACGGCTTGTGCCAAGGTTGGGATTCCAGCCATTCCCATTACACCAGCAGAAGCAAACAGGCTGGAACCGCAACTTACTAGACGCATACGTTCGGCTTATCGCGTGCCCGATTCAGCCATTGATGGCTTCCGCCTGGTATGGCAAAATGTTATGTCAGCACGGCAATATGGCGGTGAAGTCCTGACCTATACTGAAGTAACCGCTATTGAACACGTAAACAATCAGGTAGCAGGTGTTAAGGTCAGAAATACGATAACAGGAAAGACCGACTCAATTGCCTGTGATTATATTGTGAATGCCGCAGGCTCCTGGGTGGGTCATGTGGCCCACTTAGCAGGAGTGGATGTTCATGTTAAGCCAGACAGAGGTGTATTAGTTGCTTTTAATCATCGTTTCACTAGTCGGATCGTTAACCGGTTGCGGCCAGCTTCTGATGGCGATATCTTTGTACCTCATGGTTCCATTACGATTTTAGGTACAACGTCTTCACCGGCTGAGCGGCCTGATGATACTATCCCGCGTACGGCCGAGGTGGCGGCCTTGCTCAAAATCGGCCAACCGTTATTTGAAAACATTTATAATTACCGGATTCTCCGGGCTTTTGCCGGAACGCGCCCGCTCTATAGTGCTGATCCCAATGCCGCTGGTAGGTCGGCTTCTCGTAATTTTACGATTATTGACCATGAAAAAGACGGACTAACAGGTATGGCTACTATCGTCGGCGGCAAATTGACAACATACCGGCTGATGGCTGAAAAGATGGCTGACAGAGTTTGTGGCAAGCTTGGTGTCGATGCTGCATGCCGGACGGCGGTTGAACCCATGATTGCTGATGCGTCGGCCGCCGATATGGCAGCAGCCAAACGGTTTTTTCCTGCGTATAGTGTTAACAGTGCGGTATCACGGTTAGGAGCGAAATTGAATGAAATTGTTAAAGTTATGGAGGATAATCCAGCTAAACGACAATTGTTATGTGAGTGTGAAATGGTTACACTGGCTGAGGTTGAAGCTATGGCAGCTGATCCTACCAGTTACACCCTTGAAGATGTAAGGCGTAAAACTCGTATCGGCATGGGAACTTGCCAAGGGGCTTTTTGTGGTTTCCGTGGCGTAGGCGTGGCAGTAGCCAATGAATTTATTCCTGCCCAAGAGGCTCCTAATTTTATTAAAGATTTTTTAGAAGCACGCTGGAACGGTATCCGGCCAGTACTGTGGGGGAACCAGCTCAGGGAGGCGGAACTGATGCGCGGCATCTATGGAGCCTCATTAAATATAGATGGAGCGGTTAAACATGAGAACAAGTGATGTTATTGTAATCGGTGGCGGCCTGGCCGGTTTGACGGCAGCAATTGCTGCTGTGGGTCGGGGCCGGCAAGTTACCCTTATGACCTCTGGTGCAGGGACACTGGCCATTGGCGGCGGCACGATTGATCTATTGGGTTATCTGGAGAACAATACCCTGGTTGCTACCCCGCGTGCTGGTTTAAGTCTGTTACCGCCCGAACATCCATATAGCAAGGTGGGCAGCCAGGTAGTGGAAGATGCGGTACAATTCTTCTTAACCATGTGTCAGGAAGAAAGTTTTGCGTATACTGGCGGTTTGGATCAGATCCAGTGGCTGCCAACGGCTATCGGCACCGTGAAACCTAGTTGTCTGGTACCACTTACTATGGATAGTACTCCTATTCAAACAGCCAGCCAGGTTGTAGTGGTAGGATTTACTAGGTTGAAGGATTATTTTCCAGAATTAATTAGTAAAGGCTTAGGGACGATTCCGGGTTTTCAAAAAGAGTATCAAGAGATTGTTGTTGATCCTGGTTTTACTGGCGGGCGAGATGTAACTACCCTTGACATTGCCAGATGGCTTGATACCATCCAAGGCCAACAAGTTTGCCGGGAACAATTGGTAAAGCATATGAAGCCTGGCAGTGTAGTTATTATTCCGCCGGTATTAGGCTCAAGGCCGAGCTATGTTGTCAGAGATACTCTGGAAAAAATGCTTAATTGCAAATTTGTTGAGGCTGTAATTATGCCGACAGCTGTTGTTGGGCTCAGATTGCGTGCTATGCTGCTGCAGCGTGCTAAACGGCTGGGTGTTACCATTATGGAACAAGCGCATGTTGTCAAGGCCGTGCAGGAAAGCAAGCGAGTGACTGCTGTTATTACTGGCAATGTTGACAGAGAACGTTCGTATCCCACCAAGGCTGTTGTCTTAGCGACAGGTGGCTTTTTTGGCGGCGGTATTGTCGCTGAACATGATAGTATAGGTGAACCTATTTTTGATTTACCGGTGACAGCCCCAGCTGAGCGGGAGGAGTGGGGAACACGCAACCTATTTGCCGATGCAGCCCAACCTTTTGCCAAGATTGGCATTCAGGTTGATACCAATTTGCGGCCAGTAAATTCTGAGGGGCAGGTAGTGCTCGAAAACGTCTATGTTGCTGGCCGCAATCTGGCTGGTTATGATTACTGTCTGGAAAAGTCGGGCAATGGGGTAGCATTGGTTAGCGGCTATAAGGCGGGTTTAAACTGTTGACACCTTTTACAGTTTAAAATTAAGTATATGGAGAGAAAAACCATGAAAAAACATCATTATAATCCTGATGCCTGTACAGCCTGTACGTCTTGTGTTATTCATTGCCCGGTTGCCCAAGCTGTGCGGGAGTTCCAGGGCCCCAAGCTTGCCGGTCCGGCTGGCGAACGCTTTCGGCTGCAGGAAGACGAGTGGGAGTCTGCGTTGGAGTATTGCTCAAATTGCAAAAATTGTGATATAAGCTGCCCTTCACGTGTTCCTATTTCGACACTGAATATGAAGGCTAGAGCTCAGTACTATAAAACTCATAAGCAGCCCTTGAGAGACTGGATTTTGTCCCATGGTGAACAAATGGCCAAAATGGCCGGACTTACGCCCGGATTGGCCAACCTCGGGATGAATAACGTTGTTAGCAAAGCAATTTTAAAAACCATAGGAATATCAAATAAAGCGCCGTTGCCTGCCTATGCCAGCGAGAGTTTTATCAAACAGTTTAAAAAAATCAAACAGCAGACTTATGCAAATAAAGCAGTGTTTTATCCAGGTTGTTTCGTCAATTATAATCAGCCGCAAGTAGGGCTGGATGTTGTGGCTGTGTTGCAGGCCAATAAATTCGAGGTGATTGTTCCCGAGGCGGCGGTATGTTGTAGTTCGCCATTAGTGGTCAACGGGTATATGGACGAGGCTGAGGCCAATGCTCATAAAAATATCGCTATTTTGCAAGACTATGTTAAGAAGGGCTATCCGATTATAACGGCCTGTACCAGCTGTGGTCTTATGCTTAAACAAGAATATCAGGAGTTATTTACAATTGAAGGGATAGAACAAGTTGCCAGCCACATCTATGATATCGCAGAATTTTTACTAGAACTCTATGATAAGGGACAGCTTAATACTAACTTTGCCAAGCAAACGGGACGATATCTTTACCATGCTCCTTGTCATCTGCGTGTACAGGGGATAGGAACCCCCAGCCTGGAACTTGTCCGCATGATTCCGGGTATTGAGGTTATTGACGCTGATGCTGGTTGTTGCGGGATCTCAGGCAACTATGGGTTTAAGGCTGACAAACATGATATTGCTATGGCGGTTGGCAATACTCTTTTTGAAACCATCAAAACTAGTGGTATAGATACGGTGCTCTCAGAATGTGGTACCTGCCGTTTGCAGATAGCCCATGGCGCTGGTGCGAAAACGGTGCATCCTATCTCGATTGTTAGGGCTGCCTACGATCGGAAGTAACAGGTTGTTATAAAATTTTCCTGTGGTTGCAGGATTTTCTAGGCGCTTGCCGAATAGGTGTAAAGAAAGAGATAGGCAGGCTATCTAGTTTTTTTATCTGACATGGGACAAAATATGTTCATATGGGACATATTTTAACCCGAGGAGCTAGTATGGAGAAATTTATTCAGCTACAGCGCAAACTTGCGCCAGAACTTATACAAATTATTGAAGCACGCTACAATCTCTTGCGCCATATCCAGCATGCTCAGCCAATTGGACGCCGTGCGTTAGCCAGTATGTTAGATATGGGGGAACGCGGAGTTAGGGCTCAGGTAGATTGGCTCAAAACGGCTGGACTTGTTGAATTTTCGCAGCTGGGCATGAGTGTCACGGCCGAAGGCCAGACTATGCTGGCCGATTTGGCTGAATATATTCGAATGCTTCATAATTTAGTCGGACTTGAGGCTGAACTGGCCGAACGTCTGAACCTTACTCAGGTAATTATTATTCCGGGTGATAGTGAGGCTGACAGCGCCGTGCGCCGCGAACTTGGCCGGGCTACGGCAAGTGTACTCAGCCAGCATTTGGGAGATAATATGGTTGTTGCCGTAAGCGGTGGTTCAACTATGGCCAAGGTGGCGGAAGCCATTAATTTTAGCGCTCCCACAACAACTGTTGTACCAGCCCGGGGGGGACTCGGTGAGGTAGTGGAGTATCAGGCTAATACCATTGCCGCCGTTATGGCCAGCAAGTTGGGCGGGCGTTATCGTCTACTGCATATTCCCGATGGGGTAAATGAGGAGACTCTAGAAGCCATTCTGGACGGAGATGCCAAGCTTCGGGCTGTGGCCGACATGATTAAAGAGGCTAACATTCTGGTACATGGCATTGGTGAAGCCGTTGAAATGGCTGAACGGCGTGGTATGGCAGCAGCTACTATTGCTGAGGTTGAGCAGCTTGGTGCTGTAGGCGAAGCGCTTGGCCAATATTGCGCTTTGCCAGGAAAAATTGTATATGTCACCAGCAGTATTGGTTTGCGACTGGATGACTTGACCGGAATTGACACGGTAATCGCTGTAGCCGGTGGTAGCGCTAAAGCCAAGGCAATCTTGGCAGTCGCTGGTACCGGTGGGCAAGGTGTTCTTGTTACCGACGAAGCTGCGGCTAAAGCTATTCAGTTATTAATAAATACTAATAATATTTAGGAGGAGTTTTATTATGACTATTAAAGTTGGTATTAATGGTTTTGGCCGTATTGGCCGGAATGTTTTGCGGGTAGCAATCAATAACCCTAAGTTTGAGATTGTGGCGGTAAATGACTTAACAGATGCCAAAACTCTTGCTCATCTTTTGAAATATGATTCTGTCCATGGCACACTGAATGCCGAAGTCAAAGCTGTTGATGGCGGTATCGAAGTAAACGGTAAGCTCATCAAAGTAATTGCTGAAAAAGATCCGGCTCAGCTGCCCTGGAAAGCCATGGGTGTTGATATTGTAGTTGAGTCAACAGGCCGTTTCACCGAAAAAGACAAAGCTATGGCACACATTACAGCCGGTGCGAAAAAAGTTATCATCTCCGCTCCTGGCAAAAACGAAGATATTACCATCGTTATGGGCGTAAATCAAGACAAATACGATCCGGCCAAACATCAAATTATTTCCAATGCTTCTTGCACGACCAACTGCTTGGCGCCGTTTGCCAAAGTCCTGCAAGAAAAATTCGGTATTAAATCTGGTTTAATGACAACCATTCATTCCTATACAAATGACCAAAACATTCTTGATCTGCCACATAAAGACCTCCGTCGTGCCCGTGCTGCTGGTATGTCTATCATCCCGACGACCACCGGTGCAGCTAAAGCGGTAGCGTTGGTTCTGCCTGAACTGAAAGGCAAGCTCAATGGCTTTGCTCTGCGGGTACCGACTCCGAATGTATCGATTACTGACCTGGTTGCGCAACTGGAAAAACCGGCTACCGCCGAAGCTGTTAACGCTGCCTTAAAAGAAGCAGCCAACGGTGAACTTAAAGGCATTATGGCGTTTTCCGAAGAACCACTGGTATCGATAGACTACAATGGCAATGCACATTCCTCCATCGTTGACGGCTTGTCAACAATGATGGTGGGTGATAATCTGGTCAAGGTAGTTTCTTGGTATGACAATGAGACTGGCTATTCCAACCGTGTTGTCGATCTGATCAACTTCGTTATTGGCAAAGGCCTGTAAGATTATTAAGGGTGAAGCAATCTCAGTTATTTGGGATTGCTTCTCTTACACCTCACCTGCTTAAGCTAAGATGGAGGAATGGTTATGAATAAAAAAAGTTTACATGATGTTTGGGTATCTGGGAAAAAAATATTAGTGCGGGTAGACTATAACGTACCGATGGATAAGGCGGGCAATATTACCGATGATACCCGTATCCGGGCTACGCTTCCTACCCTGGAATTTTTACTGTCCAAAAATGCGGCTGTTATTATCGCCAGTCATCTGGGACGGCCAAAGGGCAAAATTGCGCCCGAGTTTTCGCTCACGCCTGTTGCACAAAAACTGTCACAATTACTTTATGGCCGTGAGGTTTTGTTTGCTAATGACTCGGTGGGGCCGGAAGCCAGAAAAATGGCGGCTGCCCTTCAGCCTGGTCAATTGCTCATGCTGGAGAACCTGCGCTTTAATCCTGAAGAAGAAAAAAATGATCCTGAATTTGCCAGACAACTGGCTGGCCTTGCAGAAATTCTCGTTAACGATGCCTTTGGCGTATCCCACCGGGCTCATGCTTCGGTGCATGGTATAACCAAGTACATCCCGGCCGTATCCGGTTTTCTGATGGATAAAGAGTTACTGTTCTTAGGCCAAGCTGTTACCAACCCGGCACGTCCGTTTGTTGCCATTATCGGCGGCGCCAAGGTTTCTGATAAAATTGGTGTCATTGAAAATCTATTAAATAAAGTGGATACCTTAATTATTGGCGGCGGTATGGCCAATACCTTTTTGGCTGCTCAAGGTTACCAAACAGGTAAATCGCTGGTAGAAACCGACAAGTTGGTTTTGGCTAACGAGCTTATGGTAGCTGCCAAGAGCAAAGGCGTAAACCTGTTGTTGCCAGAAGATGTTATGGTGGCTGAACAATTCGCTGCCGATGCTGACCACAAAGCTGTGTCTGTTACGGAAATACCTACTGAGTGGATGGCACTTGATATAGGTCCGTTAACAGCTGAAAAATTTGCAGCAGCATTGCAAGATGCCAAAACTGTAGTGTGGAATGGCCCGATGGGTGTATTCGAATTTGATGCTTTTGCTGTAGGTACGGAGGCAGTCGCTAAAGCAGTAGCTGCATCAGGTGCTAAAAGTATTGTCGGTGGTGGCGATTCGGTAGCTGCTTTGGAAAAACTCAAGCTTGCCGCAAAGATTAGTCACATCTCAACAGGCGGCGGCGCATCACTGGAATTTTTAGAAGGTAAAGAACTGCCAGGCGTTGCTGCGTTGGCTGATAAGTGAACTCGTTTCAGCAGAGCTGAAACATCGGGGGTTCAGGTGGAGAGTCTACTCCACCTGAACTGACGCCGCCTGTAGAGGCGGGAGTCTTGACTTAGCGATTAAGATAAAAAGTAAGGAGTGGAGACTATGCGCAAGCCGATTATTGCCGGTAACTGGAAAATGCATAAAACAGCCGGAGAAGGCGCTACACTCGTGCAGGAATTGAATGCTCTAACAAACGCAGTAAATGACGTGGAAATTGTTGTATGTCCGCCCTTTACGGCCTTGACTGCTATAGCTGCTATTGCAGCCGGAACTAATATCGGTTTAGGTGCTCAAAACATGCATTGGGAAGACAAAGGTGCCTTTACTGGTGAAATTGCGCCTGGTATGCTCAAAGATATCGGCTGTACCCATGTAATTATTGGTCACTCAGAGCGCCGCCAATATTTTGCGGAAACAGATCAAACCGTGAATAACAAGCTTAAAGCTGCTCTTAAAGCCGGGTTGAAGCCTATTATGTGTGTTGGTGAAACGTTGGTTGACAGGGAAGCAAATGCTACCGAACGGGTTGTCGGCGTGCAGGTGAAAGGCGGGCTGGAAGGCCTTAGTGCTGACCAAGTGGCTGGCCTGGTTATTGCCTATGAACCGATTTGGGCCATTGGTACTGGTCGCACGGCTTCGGCTGACGATGCCAATGCTGTGTGCGCTTTTATCCGTCGTACGGTTGCCGAAATGTTTGGAAAAGATAGCGCTGACAGCGTCCGTATCCAATACGGCGGCAGTGTTAAGCCCGATAATGTCGCTGAACTTATGGCTAAACCCGATATTGATGGCGCTTTGGTCGGCGGGGCAAGCTTAGAGGCCGAGTCCTTTAGCAAATTAGTTAAGTTTAAATAACCGCGAGGAGAAAAAACGTGTCTAAACTATCATCGCCAATTGCACTTGTTATTCTTGACGGTTGGGGAATTGGCCGTGAAGATGACGAGTTCAACTCCATTGCCAGAGCTGATACCCCGCATATTAAACTATTGACAGAGCTGTACCCGGTAACCAAACTTGTTTGCTCAGGCGAAGCTGTCGGTTTGCCGGAAGGGCAAATGGGAAACTCGGAAGTGGGCCATCTTAATATTGGCTCAGGCCGGATTATCTACCAGGAACTTACCCGTATCAGCAAATCAATCAAGGATGGTGATTTCTTCACCAATCCCGCACTCTGCCAGGTATGTGAGCAGACCTGCAAATCAGGAGGGGCACTTCATCTCATGGGCCTGTTGTCTGATGGCGGTGTTCACAGTCATATTACCCATGTGTATGCCTTACTGGGATTAGCCAAAAAGCAAGGTGTTAAGAAAGTCTATGTCCATGCCTTTTTAGACGGACGGGATGTACCGCCCAGCAGTGCTATTTCCTATTTAAAAGCACTTGAGACTAAAATGTCTGAACTTGGCGTAGGGCAGATTGCTACTGTAGCTGGCCGCTATTATGCTATGGACAGGGATAAGCGCTGGGAACGCAGCAGCAAAGAGTATGAGGCCCTTGTCTATTGTCAAGGTGAGCAAGCTGCTAATGCCGAAGCTGCTGTTGAAGCATCCTATCAAGCGGGAAAAACTGACGAATTTGTCGATCCTACCATTATGAATAACTGTAATTATGAAGGGATAAAACCAGCTGATGGCGTTATCTTCTTTAACTTTCGTCCAGATAGAGCCCGGCAGCTTACGAGGGCGTTTACTGATGCCAGTTTTGACGGTTTTGAACGCAGAAATGGATGTTTCCCCCTTTATTTTGCCAGTATGACTCAATATGATGAAACCTTACATGTCCCAGTAGCTTTTCCACCAACTCATATAATAAATACGCTAGGTGAGGTAGTTAGTCAGGCGGGATATACCCAGCTGCGAATTGCTGAAACCGAAAAATACGCCCATGTTACTTACTTCTTTAATGGCGGGGAAGAACACCCCTATGCCGGCGAAGAACGGCTGCTTATTCCTTCACCTAAGGTAGCTACTTATGATCTGAAGCCAGAGATGAGTGCGATTGAAGTCACTGGCAAGGTCATTGAAGCCATCAAATCAGGCAAATATGATTTGATTGTGCTCAACTATGCTAATGGAGATATGGTGGGTCATACAGGCATACTTGACGCTGCAATGAGTGCAGTTGCAACAGTGGATCAATGTGTCGGTCGATTGGTAGACGCCATGCGCGACCAGGGCGGCATTACTCTGATAACAGCCGATCATGGCAACGCGGAAGTCATGCGCGATCCGAAAACCGGTGAGCCGTTTACCGCCCACACTACCAACGAAGTACCGCTTGTTATGGTTTCAGAAGTGCATCGTGGCAGTAAACTACGAGAAGGTATTTTAGCCGATATTGCGCCCACTATCCTGGAATTGGCTGGTATCACCCAGCCTGCAGCGATGACCGGTAAGAGTCTGTTGGTAAAGTAAAGTGAACTCGTTTCAGCAGAGCTGAAACATCGGGGGTTCAGGTGGAGAGTCTACTCCACCTGAACTGACGCCGCCTGTAGAGGCGGGAGTCTTGACTTAGCGATTAAAATAAACATATAGCTAGGAGGAAAATACATGTCTACAACAATTATTGATATTTTAGCCAGAGAGATTCTCGATTCGCGCGGTAATCCTACCATTGAGGTTGACGTACTACTCGAAGACGGTACCTTAGGTCGTGCGGCTGTTCCGTCCGGTGCATCTACCGGCGCCTATGAAGCTGTTGAGCTTCGCGATGGTGACAAGAGCCGTTTCCTGGGTAAAGGTGTGCTCAAGGCTGTGGAAAACGTTAATGAAATTATTACTCCGGAAATTGTTGGTATGGATGCTCTTGACCAAATCGGTATTGACCGGGCCATGATTGAACTTGACGGCACTCCCAACAAAGCTAAATTAGGTGCTAACGCTATCTTGGGTGTTTCCATGGCAGCTGCAAAAGCAGCTGCATCGTCGTTAGATATGACCTTGTATCAATACCTGGGTGGTGCTAATGCTAAGGAATTGCCTGTTCCCATGATGAACATCTTAAATGGTGGTAAACATGCTGATAATAACGTGGATATTCAAGAATTCATGATCCTGCCGGTAGGGGCAGAAAGCTTTGCGGAAGCCCTTAGAATGGGTGCGGAAATTTATCATAACCTCAAAAAAGTACTTACTGACCGCAAGTTAGCGACTGCTGTTGGCGATGAAGGTGGTTTTGCACCTAATCTGGCCTCTAATGAAGAAGCATTGAAAATTATTATTGAAGCGATTGAAAAAGCTGGCTACAAACCAGGCGAACAAATCATGCTTGGTCTTGATGTTGCCGCAACCGAAATATTTAAAGACGGAAAATACCATCTCGAAGGTGAAGGTGTTGTGAAAACTTCAGCTGAAATGGTGGAATACTATAGTCAGTTAGTTGAAAAATACCCCATAATTTCAATTGAAGACGGCATGTCCGAAGATGACTGGGATGGCTGGAAGCTCTTAACTGATCGTTTGAGCAGCAAAATTCAGCTAGTCGGCGATGATCTGTTTGTTACCAATGTGGAACGCTTAAGCCAAGGGATTGTTGCCAAAACAGCTAACTCCATTTTGGTTAAGGTAAACCAAATTGGTACATTGACAGAAACCTTTGATACCATTGAAATGGCGAAACGGGCTGGTTACACTTGTGTAATCTCACATCGTTCCGGGGAAACAGAAGATGCCACCATTGCTGATATTGCGGTAGCTGTTAATGCTGGACAAATCAAAACTGGTGCGCCGGCCCGTACTGACCGCGTGGCTAAATATAACCAATTACTCCGGATTGAAGAGCAATTGGGTGATTTGGCCCAATACCGTGGGTATAAGGTTTTCTATAACTTAAGGTAAGTTCGCGCCGAAGGGAGGTGAACGAAAAATGCCGAAGGGATATTTTCTCAAATGCAATGACTGCGGTTACTTGGATGAGTGTGAGAACGATTTGCTAGAATGCCTAAATAGCAATGTCAATGTCTGTGAGCATTGCGGCAGTTCTGACATGGAAGTTATTCAACAGCAGGAAGGCCAGTTTGGCTGTACTAACCGCCTCAACACTCATGATGTCACGAATGTTAATTCTTCTGTAGATCATCCCGATCCGGTACTACCCTCTCGCTAAGGCGTAATAAATAGGTAAAAATAAACAGCCGGAGCATTTGGCTGTTTATTTTTTTGCAAATTGGGGAAAATATATATAACTATTATGTGAAAAACTTGACGAAAGAATTGTCAAGCATCGTTTAAGTGTGTTAAAATGTTGATATGCCTTGGCAGCTTAGTATTGCGGCAAAGGATAACCGTATCAGTCATGGGGGGTGTTAAGAAATGATAACAGGACTGATGATATTGGAAGGCGTACTTTCTATTGCGCTAATTGTCGTAGTAGTATTTCAGTCAGGGAAAAGTGCCGGTTTATCAGGGTCCATTGCCGGAGGGGCCGAATCTATGTTCGGTGGCAAAGCTAAAGGACTTGATGCAATTTTGGCAAAAGCAACAATTATCATTGCCACATTGTTTGGAATTGTAACAATGGTTTTGGTTAAATTGATGCAGTAGGGTTACACCTCAATGGCTGGAGTATATCCGGCATATTGAGGTATTTTTAGGGGTTTAGTCAAAGGGGGAAAGTTAATAATGGATTTATTGTACATTGCGCCGTTTGCTGGACTTGTGGCGCTAGCTTTTGCTGCGTATTTTATGGCTAGCGTACTGAGGGAAAGCCCAGGCAACCAAAAAATGCAGGACATTTCTCAGGCGATTTTTGAAGGAGCTATGGCTTTTCTTAACCGCCAGTACAAAACATTGATTCCGTTTACTATCGTTATTTTCTTTATACTTTTCTATGTGGATGGCTACAAGTTGGCCGTATCCTTCCTGGTCGGTGCGATTTGCTCCGCCATTGCGGGATATGTTGGTATGACTTCGACAACCAAGTCGAACGCTCGTACAACGGAAGCTGCCCGCAGCAGTCTTAACAAAGCCCTGAGTGTTTCTTTCCGTGCCGGTGCCGTTATGGGTATGTCTGTTGCCGGTTTGGGCCTTTTGGGTGTATCTACGTTATACATAATTTTTAGAGATCCTGTTGTTATTAACAGCTTTGCCTTTGGCGCTAGCGCCATTGCATTCTTTGCTCGTGTCGGCGGCGGTATTTTTACCAAAGCAGCTGACGTTGGCGCTGACCTGGTAGGTAAGGTTGAAGCAGGTATTCCTGAGGATGATCCCCGTAACCCAGCCGTTATTGCTGATAACGTGGGTGATAATGTTGGCGACACTGCCGGCATGGGAGCTGACTTGTTTGAGTCCTATGCAGCTACTGCTATTGCGGCGATGCTTATTGGTCAAACCGTGTTCAAGGGGGATATTAATGGTGTGTTGTTCCCACTAATAATCGGTGCAGCTGGTATCTTTGCATCTATCATCAGTACCTTCCTGGTTAGAACCAGTGAAGATGGTGATCCGCAGGCTGCTCTGAATCGAGGAATATGGGGAACTAATATACTTGTTGCTATTTCCACCTATGCCATTGCCAGCAGCATGCTTCCAGCTAAAGCAATAGGCATTACTATTGCTGTTATCTGTGGTTTAGCTGTTAACGTACTTGTAGGTGCCATTACTGAATACTATACTTCCAGCAACAAACCACCTACTCAGCATATTGCTGATGCTTCACAAACAGGTCCGGCGACCAACATTATTGCAGGCCTTGCCTGTGGCTTGAGAAGCACCGCACTGCCGATGCTGGTATTCGCTGTTGCTATCTGGGTAGCTTATGGTGCAGCTGGCATCTATGGTATTGCTATGGCCGCTATGGGCATGCTCTGTACTGCTGGTATGGTTGTTGCCGTTGACTCTTTTGGTCCGGTTGCTGACAACGCTGGTGGTATCGCCGAAATGGCCGATCTTGGCCCTGAGGTTCGCAAAACTACTGATAAATTAGACGCAGTTGGCAACACTACGGCCGCAATTGCCAAAGGTTTTGCCATTGGTTCTGCTGCTCTTACTGCATTAGCCTTGTTTACTGCTTTCGGTGAAGAAATTGCTAAAAACCCTAAACTGTCCGGTCTGTTAGTAAACGGTCATTTAGTAATTAATCTCACCGAACCAACCGTAATTATTGGTATCTTCCTTGGTGCAACCCTACCGTTTTTGGTATGTGCGTTCACAATGGAAGCTGTAGGTAAAGCTGCTTTTGAAATGATTGGCGAGGTTCGCCGTCAGTTCCGTGAAATTCCAGGCATTATGGAAGGCACTGGTCGTCCTGATTATGCCAAATGTGTAGATATTAGCACTAAAGCGGCTATTCGCGAAATGATTATTCCTGGTATCTTTGCTGTAGGCTCGCCTATTCTTGTTGGTTTTGTCCTTGGGGCAGAAGCCCTGGCTGGTTTCTTGGCCGGTGCCACGGCAGCCGGTGTATTGTTGGCATTGTTCATGTCCAATGCTGGCGGCGCTTGGGATAATGCGAAGAAATGGATTGAAACCGGTAAATATGGCGGTAAGGGTACTCCGACCCACGCTGCTGCTGTTATCGGCGATACCGTAGGTGATCCGTTCAAGGATACTTGTGGTCCGGCCATGAACCCGCTGATTAAAGTGTGCGGTACTATTTCACTTATCATTGCTCCATTGCTTTTTATGTAAAGCTAAGAAAAAAACGCCAAGCTATTGTAGCTTGGCGTTTTTATTTGATGTATCATAATGTATAAGTTTTGGGAGTGGCGGAGGCATTATAAAACAAGGGGTGTCAAGTACAAAACTCGGCACAGGCGGCCGTACTGTTTACGCCCGTCTTGAGCAAAGAGACGGTGGTTTTGTCTTGTTAGTGGTACTCCGGCAACCCCCGCAACTCCCGTACTCCCTGGCTTTTCAGCTTTTGGAGGCTTGGGGCCTAGACTTTTTGTTACTTTTGGGGCAATGCCAAAAGTAAACCCCCTTTCTTTGTATTCGATTGACTGGATATCTGATGTGCGCAAATCTAAAGGCCCGCAATAACGGTTTTTCTTATGCCACTGGCATACCGTAAGCTATATTTCCCTTACGTGGCAGAGAATGGTATAATTAGTAGTAATCGCATATAATGCCACAGATACTTACAGAAAGTATTTAAAAATTACTATATTGGGGTGTGCTGATGGCAAAACCTTTGATAGGTATTACTACTAATCAATTTTTAACCGAAGGCGGCATCATGGCTGGTACCAAACGGCAATTTGTAAGTGATGCCTATATTCAGGCAGTACTCAGTGCAGGTGGTGTGCCTGTATTGCTGCCGATAATTGGGGAGCAGGCGGTAATCGTAGAACAGCTAGCTGTGGTTGACGGTCTCTTACTTTCAGGTGGCGGCGATATTCAGCCGCAGTTATTTGATGAAGAACCGGTGCGTGAATTGGGTAAAGTACTTCCTGAACGCGATACGCATGAGCTGGAATTGGTAAGATTGGCGCTAGCGTCAGGTAAACCCGTACTAGGTATTTGTCGTGGCTGTCAATTGCTTAATGTAGCGCTAGGCGGTAGTGTTAAGCAACATCTGGCCGAGGCTACACTGCAGCATGATCAACAATCTCCCGGTGATTACGCCGGACACAATGTGGTTTTGAAAAACGGCAGCAGGCTGGCTGGGCTATGGGGGAATACTGTTATGACTAATAGCTTTCACCATCAGGCAATCAACAAGGTAGGTCCTGGACTTAGGATAACTGCCAGAGCTAAAGACGGAGTGGTCGAGGCCATAGAACACGAAACAGCGGCTTTTGGCGTTGGCGTTCAATGGCATCCTGAACTTATGATTACTAAATATCCGGCTATGCTTAATCTATTTACAGCGTTTGTCAACACAGCTTACCGGAAATAATAAGGATATAAACACAATGAGGGGGAGTTTTACTTGGCCATAATGCCGGGAGCTGAGCCCTTTTTTTTACCAGGCGGCAAAACCGGGGTCCTTGTAGTACATGGATTTACCGGGGCACCGTCAGAGATGCGGCTGGCGGGAGAATATCTTAACAACCTCGGCTATACTGTGTTAGCCCCACGGCTTTCAGGACACGGAACTACGCCGGAGGATATGGCGAAAACAAACTGGCCGCACTGGTATAGCAGTGTTGAGGACGGTTATCATGTATTAAGTGGAATCTGCAGCAATGTGGCAGCAGTAGGCTTGTCGATGGGCGGTCTATTAGCCCTTAAACTAGCCAGTGAGTATCCGGTAAATAAGCTAGCTGTACTTAGTGCTCCCATCTATATCGCTAACAAGCGGTTACGATTATTGCCGCTTTACCGGGTGTTTACTAACTTTGTTTCGAAAAAGCGCAAGCGTTTGCCTGATAGGGGCGAGGAATATTCCATTAGTTATGATTTGACACCGCTGAGCAGCTTAACCAGTCTTATTCACCTAATCAACCATGTAGATACTCTTTTACCGTTAGTAACAGTACCGACGCTTGTTATTCAATCAAAAAAAGAGCACACAGTTGAACCGGAAAGTGCTCAATATATTTATAATAAACTGGGAAGTGCTGATAAAAGACTGGTGTGGCTTAATAAATCAGGTCACATAATTACCCTGGATACTGAGCGAGAGTATGTATTTCAGGAGATTAGCCGATTTTTGGCCGAAGATTAATGATGAGGTGTGTAGTATGAACGATATGAATGACTGGTGTTTTGCCTGTGGTCCACGCAATCCCATCGGGCTTAAACTAACCTTTCGTGAAGAGAATGATGTCTATATGACAGACTTTACTGCTGGTCCTGAGCATCAAGGCTATAACGGGATTATGCATGGCGGATTGATAAGTACGCTGTTGGATGAAATAATGGCCCGCTATCTGTATGCCCAAGGATTGAATGCAGTAACAGCCAAATTGGAAGTGCGGTATCGTCAGCCAACTCCGATTGAAGAAAAATTAACGATAAGCGGATGGATTACCAGTAAACGGGGAAAAATGGTTGAACTAGCTGGTAAGATTACTTTGCCGGACGGAACGGTAACAGCCGAAGGCAAAGCGATGGTTGCCATAAAAGGAGATGAATAATATGGATTTGGCAGATAGAATCCTGGAGTTTATGCGTAAAGAAGCCTATAAACCGCTCACAGCAGAGGATTTGGCTGATGGTATGAGCATTCGTGGCAAAGAACTGGAAGAGTTTTGGCAGATACTGGACAAGCTGGAGGAAACGGCTGCTATTATAAAAACTCGGTATGGCAAATTTGGCGTGCCTGATCGCATGAATCTGGTTGTCGGTAAGTTTTCAGCAACAACCAAGGGATTCGGCTTTATTTTACCGGAAAAACAGGAAATGGATGATGTCTTTATTCCTCCTGATGCTATTGGCGGGGCCATGCATGGCGATCGTGTGGTAGCCCGTATGCATCAGCGGCATGTTTCTGGTAAAGCGGTCGAGGGAGAAATCATTCGAGTGGTCACCAGGGCCAATAATAAAGTTGTGGGAACCTTTGAAGCCAGCCGCAATTTCGGGTTTGTTCTCCCAGATGACCGACGGATTGGCCGGGATATTTTTGTGCCGAAAGATGAGTTCAATGGTGCCAAAACAGGTGCCAAGGTAGTTGTTGAGATTGTTGAGTGGCCACACAAACAAAAAAGCGCCGAAGGCCGAGTTGTCGAGGTACTAGGCCAGCAGGGTGATACAGGTATTGAGATTTTATCCATCATCAAGAACAATAACTTGCCTACTGAGTTTCCGCCAGAGGTCGAAAGCGCGGCTGAGCGCGTGACCACGACCATTAGTCCAGAGGACTTACTTGGCCGCAGAGACCTTAGAGAACTCAATCTTGTCACAATTGACGGTGACGATGCCAAAGACTTAGACGATGCTGTGTATGTCGAGCGAATGAAAAACGGCCACTATCTTCTGAGTGTACACATTGCCGATGTCAGCCACTATGTACGCGAAAACACACCACTAGACAATGAGGCTAGAGCCAGAGGCACTAGTGTGTACCTTGTCGATCGGGTGCTGCCGATGCTGCCGCCTCGGCTATCGAACGGAATTTGCAGCTTAAATGCCGGGGAAGACCGGCTGGCTTTGTCAGCCCAGATGGAAATCGATGGTCGCGGCCAAGTAATTAATCATGAAATTTTCGCTAGTGTCATTCGGGTGAAAACCCGCTTAACCTACAATATTGTGCGACAGATGGTTGCCGATCATAATGAAGAGTTGCGGGACAAGTATGCTGATTTGGTGGGGCCGCTGGAAGAAATGGAACGCCTGTGCCGGATCTTACGTGACCGCCGGATGCGCCGGGGAGCCATTGATTTTGATTTCCCGGAAATAAAGGTAAAGCTGGATGCTGAAGGTCGGCCTATTGCCATTGAAAAGAGGATTCGCAGCATTGCCGAATCCATTGTCGAAGAATTTATGCTTGTTGCCAACGAGACAGTAGCCGAGCATATGCATGATTTGGGCATACCATCCATGTTCAGGGTACATGAAGAACCAGATGGAGAAAAAATAGCCAGACTCAATGTATTACTCGGAAACTTTGGACAGCATATACCCAAAACTCAGGAAATCCAACCCATGGCCCTACAACGCGTGCTTAGCAAAATTGCCGGACGCCCGGAAGAGCGTATTATTAGCACGGTTATGCTGCGCTCGCTCAAACAAGCCCGCTATGATGCCGAGAATCTGGGGCATTTTGGTTTGGCGGCAACCTATTATACTCATTTTACCTCGCCCATTAGGCGTTATCCGGATTTGATTGTTCACCGGCTTATTCGGGAGACGTTTTCTACTGGCGATATTTCAGCGAAACGCCGTCAGAAGTTATCAACCATGTTGCCTGAGATTGCCATGCATTCCTCTGAGCGGGAACGGGCGGCAGCTGAGGCGGAACGTGCTACTGTTGATTTGAAAAAAGTAGAATATATGGCTCAGTTTGTTGGTGAGGAGTTTGATGGCATCATTAGCGGAGTTACCGCCTTTGGTTTTTTTGTTGAAATCACCAACGGGATTGAAGGCTTGGTACACGTATCCAGTCTGGATGACGACTATTATCGGTATGCCGAAGAACAGTATTCTTTGATTGGGGAACGAACAAGCAATATTTACCGTCTGGGTAATGCGGTTAAAATCATGGTAGCCAAGGTCAATCCGGCAGAACGCAATATTGACTATGTACTGGCAAAGACTGATAAACCCCTGCAAGCGGTCAATAGTCAGGCAACAGAGCTAAAACGTAATAAGCCAACCCCAAAGCGTAGCACCAGTAAACCACAAACTGTTACGGCTAAGAAAAAACCTGCTGCTAGTGCCAAGCCCCGGAAGCCTAGGGCTCCGAAAAAATAGCCCAAAAACATCCCTCACCCCGTCACTTTCCCAATTTCAGGGACAAAGCAATTGACGTGTAGCGGCAGATACTATACAATAAATATACGTATTAGCAGGATTCTACGAGGTGAGGAAGCATGGCCAAAGAGGCTGGCATAAAAATAGCGGCGGAAAACCGAAAGGCCCGCCACGATTATCATATCCATGAAACCTATGAAGCAGGAATTGCGCTTACCGGTACAGAGGTTAAATCACTTCGCGCTGGCAAGGCTAATCTAAAAGATTCCTATGCCCGGATTGATAATGCTGAAATCATGCTGCATAACATGCATATCAGCCCTTATGAGCAGGGTAACCGCTTTAATCACGAACCACTGCGTACCCGTAAGCTGTTGATGCATCGGTACGAAATCAATAAATTAATTGGAAAAACGAAAGAAAAGGGTTATACGTTGGTACCGCTCAAGCTGTATTTTACCAAAGGCAAAGTCAAAGTCGAACTAGGACTTGCCACAGGTAAGCATACCTATGATAAGCGTCAGGATCTTGCCGAACGGGATGCTAAGCGCGACATGGAACGGACGCTGCGCGACAGGCAAAAGGGATAGTGCTGCCACTGTCCTTCATCAGTCGGTTGGTCAGCAGAGGAAGTGCGACGGGGCGATCTCAATCGCGACGTTCCTCGATTGCAAGCGCAAAATCAGACGACTTGCAATCGCTTTTTGCAGCCCAAAGTTGTAAAAATACAATACCGCCAAGGATCAAAATGCCGCCGCCTACTTGTAGCGGCGTTATTTTTTCATTGAGCAAAGCCACTGACAATAATACAGTTATAACTGGTTCCAGCGTACTGATAATGGACGCATTGGTAGCGCCAACCCGGCTCATACCTGCGAAAAAACCCACAATTCCCACAATGGTTGGCAGTAGTGCAATACCGATAATGGATAACCAGCCTGCGAGTGGCAAACTCCAATTCAGAGAATCAGTCGCCATGCCAGTTACCAGGAAAACGATAGCGGCAGAAGCACAGACGTAGGTAGTAGTAACCAACGGGTTCGTATCTTTCAGCAGGCGATTGCCAATAACGATGTATAGGGAATATACCAATGCCGAACCTAAGCCAAAAACAAAGCCTAACATGCCGACATTGTCAAAAGATACACCAAGCACAAGAAATAAACCGGAAAAACAAATTGTCAGTGCCAATCCCTTTTGCCAAGTGTATTTTTCATCACCACTAAAAAAGGATAGCACGCTGACTATCGCCGGATAGGTGTACAGCAGCATTGCCGCCAGCGATGCAGGCACATGTTTTATGGTCATAGCGAACAACATGGACATTGAACCATAACCCAAGCCACCTAAAAGTGCCAGCTGTTTCATCAGACTTTTATCAATCATCAGCGAAACACCGCGCCATTTTAGCAGTATGGCTAAACAGATTGCGGCCAAAACAAACCGCCAGGCCAAAATCGTAATCGTACTGGCTCCAGCGGCATAGGCGAATTTAATAAAAATGGCCAGAGTAGCAAAGCCGGCAGCCGATGCTGCGACCAGCAACGCTCCGGTATGTTGTTGATTCAAATCAGATCACCCCTTAGCTACAATATATTCGGCAGTAGCAAAAATTTCTCCTGTATGCCAAAGTATAGTTATAATACAAAGAAAAAAATATGCTGGAAAAAGATTTATTTGGCGGTAATCAAGCTTTATGCTATAATGAGATCATAATGAAGTGTATAACCGTTTGCAGCTAAACACCATCCCAGGTATTTTTAAAAAATACGGGGGCGTACTGGTTTCGACAGGGGTAGTTATGGTATAGGTAGCGAGCCGGGGTTCCATCAGCCCGTCAATACGGTGGAAAATTGTAAACGCAAACGAAGATTACGCTTTAGCAGCTTAATGCTAACGTTCTACCTGCGCACTCCCGCGGCCTAGGATAGGACGTCATTTAGTGGGATACCTGAGGCTCAATTCTCGGAGAGCTGACTGGGAACTTTTATCGAGATAGCGCCAGAGCAGCCTGTTAGTGGGCGGCAACGGAGCAAAATTTAAATCACTGACTGCGCTCGGAGAAGCCTATGCAGTAATGCCTTTGGACAGGAGTTCGATTCTCCTCGCCTCCACCAAAATTTGGAATTTAGTAAAACCCGCGAATTTCGCGGGTTTTTTGCTGTTTATTTGGGGTGTAGGTGGTGGAGGCGACCAAGAATATGATTTTGATCAAAAAAGCGGCAATGATGTTTAAGCACAAGGAGATTGTCGGATTTAGCTAGAATAGTAAACAATGGTATGGATTGGAAGATGTATCATGAGTCGAGAAACTATCACCTGACACATCTAAGAATACGAGGATTGATAGAAATACTATTTTAGAAGCATATCAGGTTGTCGGCAACCCCGTCCCCGTGACACTATTCACACTATCTGCTGAGAAAATAATTATAACAAGTCAGGATGAGTTTATTTTGAATTCGAATCCATTTTTTAAGCAAGTGTATACTGTTGTCGGGCAAATACCTTACGGAAGAGTGGTATCATATGGTCAGATCGCCCGGATGTTGGGACGCCCTCGTGCGGCGCGTGTGGTCGGTTGGGCTATGCGCTGTTGCCCGGAGAATTTGCCGTGGCAGCGGGTCGTTATGGAGGATGGTTCCATTAGAGGCGGCATGTATGCGAATATACGCAAGGCTCTTTTGGAAGCCGAAGGTGTGACTTTTCTAATGGACGGCCGCGTTGATATGAAGTCGTACCGTTGGCTCGAGTGAATTCTAAAAGTTGACAAAATGGGAACGTTAGAGTGTGCGAAACCTATTTTTCCCATTTTGTATTCCCCACTTTAGTACAATAAGAGTCATATTGGAGACATAATGCAATCAAAAATGCTTAGTAAAATAGAGACTATCCTCCACTTTTAACTAAGTTTTCTTAGAAGTGATGACTTTTCGCACAGTCTGACGGTTCCGTTGCTCCCCTTTCTTATTTTATTTTAAACTGGGGTTTCTTAGTGATCATATTTTATTCACAAGTCCTTGAATTATTGGATACTTATAAACCTGGCCGTCAGCCGCTTTAACTGCGGCGATGATGGAGGTTATCAATAGCAGCAGCCAAAGAATAGCTATGATGGGTAACAGTAGCAGCCCAATTAGCAGGGTACATAGTAGGCCAGTAGCCACAGAAACGGCCAAGATCACCAAGTGGGCAACTAAGGCCTGTTTAGCATGTTCATATACGAAAGGGTCATCTTTTTTGACTAAGAAAATGAGCAGCGGAGCAATAATGAAACCAAGTCCTCCAAACAAATAAGCCAGGTGTGCCAATACGGCCAGCAGTTTTTGTTCTCCAGTAATATTCATGACTGGACGCCTCCTTCTCACCAGTAAGTTTTCATCAGCAGTATATATCATATTATAGCAGATGGTGGCTCTCTATGTGTTTGTAGGGTTTATCTCAGCATACTATTTCTCATCCTTGGTCAGCAATTTTGAGGAAGATTTTTATTGCAACTGCCAGTATAATTAAACTAGGAATTTTTTATCACGAAAAATATTGCTAGGCAGGAGCTGGGGAATTATGAATATTTATTTTTACAATACCATCATCGGCAAGATCGGAATCGCCGAAACAGACGGCAGCATTACCAATGTGTATTTTGAAACAGATATCCTGCCACAGCAAGAAGCGTGAGGGACGGTTCTATTGCTTCCTATCTTTTTTTATGCTAAAATGAAGAAAAAAGATAACGGAGTGAAACCTGATGTCAAGGAGCGCAAGAAAGAAAAGTAGTAGCGGTATCTATCATGTCATAGTGAGAGGAATTAATCGGCAAGATATTTTTCACGAAGAGGAAGACTATACAAAGTATTTGGAAATAATCAAACGCGCAAAAGATATTAGTAAATTTGAGATATACGGATATTGTTTAATGAGTAATCATGTTCATTTGCTGGTGTGTGAAAAAGCAGATAGTCTGGAGTCAATTATGAAGCGCATAGGAGTAAGCTACGCTAGTTGGTATAATAGAAAACAGGAGCGGGTAGGACATTTATTTCAAGATCGGTATAAAAGCGAGCCTGTAGAAGATGAGACCTATTTGTTAAGTGTGTTAAGGCATATACATAACAATCCAGTAAAAGCAAAACTGGTTTTGAAAGCAGAAGAATATAAGTGGAGTAGTTATAGGGAATATAATGCTTTAGCGTATTCTGATATGATTATTAACAAAAGATTTATACTAGGGATATTTGCTGAGAGTGAAGAAGTAGCTTTACAAAAATGGCGGGAGTTCGAAAAACAAGATAATAATGAAAAATTTCTTGATGTAGAGGCCATGCAAAAAAAAATAAGTGATGAACGCTTATATCAAGAAATACAAGCTATTTTGAATGGACAATCAGTTGGAGTGTTGCAATCAATGGAAAAATCCAGCCGGGATAAAATAATACGCCAAATAAAAAATATCGAGGGAGCAACACAGCGGCAAATAGCCAGGGTAGCAGGTATTAATCAGAGTCTTGTGTTCAAAGCATAGGAGCGGCGGAACTGTCCCGTTGCTTTCCGTAAAAAAGAATATGTGCTTTGATTGCACAGGTAGCACAAAGGGGTAATAACAATGAGTGGAAAAAAACAACGAGTCAGATATAAGATTGACAGCGGTGACATAAGCCACCTTGCAGATGAAGAAATAAAAGCAATTCTTCGTGCTGCCGACGAGCTTGTTGCGACCGGGGGAAGGAGCATGCTGGCAAAAGTCCTTAAAGGCTCCAAAGACAAAAAGGTTCTTGAGCACGAACTGGAGCAATGTCCTGTTTATGGATACTACCGGGAGCTGACCTTGCAGGAAATAACCAACCGGGTTGACTGGATAATAAAGAAGGGCTACCTTGAAATAGAATACAGAGACAGGCTTCCCCTGCTTGTTTTTTCGGAAACCGGATGGGAGATTGAGCGGGAAACCTATGCGGAGGAATTGCTTCAGAAGCTTGTGGAGCTGCTGGAGGGGAAAGATTACAGCTTTGTTCAGGAGTTGAAGGACAGAAACAGGGGAATGATTTTGCTCTTAATTGAAAAAATCAAACAGACCGGTAGTGCAAGGTTTATACCGTTGCTGAAAGCCTGGAAAGAAATTGAATACCAAAAGGTGCAGACTGAAATTCAAAAGGTCATAGAGTGCCTGAAAAAGGAAGGAAGGATTTTTTGATGAATCTTAACAATTTTGAAAACCGCATTGATAAAAAAATTCTTGCAAGGGGATATGACTATTTTGAAAACAACTGTGTAGTCTCAATAAAGGAAATGGATGACAATAAATATGAGGCGGAAGTGGCGGGCACAGAGCTCTATCTGGTGGACGTTGAGCTGGATGGACAAGCAAATATAATTGATACCCGATGCGACTGCCCTTATGACATGGGAGAGTATTGTAAGCACCAGGTGGCGGTATTTCTTGCATTGAAGGATAGGAAAGGGGAGCATCCTCAAAAAGCTAGCGATGGTTTAAAAAGTAAAATTAGCTTGGGAACGGGGCATAAACCTTCTGTCCCCCAAAAAAGGAAGACCCGCAGTATTGAAGAAATTCTTTCCCAAAGAACAAAGGAAGAAATGGTGGGTTTCTTGCTGGATATTGCTGCCGAGTACGATGAGATAAAACAGCGGATTGAGTTGAATTTTGGCGATGTAAATGATGATGCTGAGGAGATCAGAAAATCGATTGACCTTATTCGTACTTTTTTCAATAAAAATTCCGACCGGCATGGTTTTGTTGCCTATGGTGATACTTATGAAGCCGTAAGAGGTGCAGACCTGGTATTAAAAAAGGCTCGGGCTGCCTTTGAACATAAGAAAACCCTTCATGCATTAGATATTACACTTTGCGTAATACATGAGCTGATGGATCTGTTGGAAAACTGTGATGATTCTGATGGCTTTGTTGGTGGGGCTATTGAGGAAACCCTTAATTTTATAAAAGAAATGGTTGAGAAGGAAGAATTCAATCCGGCCATTAAAGACGGATTTTTTAACAAGCTCATGGAAGAAGCGTCCAATAAACGGTATGAAGGATGGTCTGACTGGAGTTTGGAACTGTTAGAAAACTGTTCGGCACTGGCGGATATTCCTTTTTTAAGAAACAGATTGGAAAATCGCCTGCAGTCAATGATTGATGATGCAGAAGGGGATTCCTGGAGCGTCAATTATTTCAACGAAAAAGTGTTTCAAATCAGATACAATATGATATTGCAGAATGAGGGCGAGAAGACTGCGCAGGATTTTATAGAGCAAAACCTCCAGTTTTCCAGCTTCAGAAAAATGACCATAGAACGGGCGATCCAGAGCAAGGAGTATGATCAGGTAATCAAGCTAGCCCTTGATGGGGAGGACAAGGACAAAGGTTTGCCGGGCCTTGTGAATGAATGGAGGGGGTACCGGTACGAAGCATATAAACTTACAGGGAAGCTTGTTGAACAGCGTGGATTGGCAATGGATTTGATTCTGGCTGGCAGCTTTGAATATTACAAGGATTTGAAAAGCACCTATAATGACGGAGAATGGGCCGCTGTATATTCCAAAATCATCTCCCGACTGGAAGATCAAAAGAAATTTCATAGCGACATTTATACTCGTATTCTTATCGAGGAAGGGGAAAAGAAAAAACTCCTTGAGTATGTAAAAAAAAGTTCCTCAGAAGTTGAAAGCTATTATAAGTACCTTGTTCCTGAATTTAGGGAAGAGGTTTTTGGTTTGTTTTTGAAATATATTGAACAGGCGGCAGCAAGGGCGTCCAACAGAAGGGCTTACCAAGGAGTTTGTGCTATTATCCGAAACCTGAAAAAAGCAGGGGGAAAAGATCAGGCGTTGGAAATCAAACAGAAACTTTTTATCAACTATGCAAACAGACCGGCGTTTAGGGATGAATTGACAAGGGTATAACCTCGGAATAGTATGGAATGATGAAAAACCGCGGAATTCGCGGTTTTTTGTTATATAGAGAAATGCTTCCCCTGTTTGACGATAACCGTGGATTTCGAATAATTTTAAACAAGGTTCTAAATAAAAACAAAAAAATGCAAAGTATACTACGGGTATAGCAAGTTACCATAACTACTAAATATAAAATAATTTAAGGAGAAAGATTACAAATGAAAAAACTGATTCTGACAACAATGCTTGCTTCGCTAACTCTTGTCGGTACTGCTTTTGCAAGTGTACCAGGTATGGATGCAGCCGCAGGACAAGGGCAAATAGGCTATTCCTATAATAAGTTAGATACCAGTGTGGGAACACTTGGAGATCTGGGTTCTTTAAAAAATAATAATTTTGAAGGCGCCTATGGTCTAAGTGAGAAATTCGCTGTTACCGGTGACTATCTGAATTCTGAGTCAAACAACTATTATTCGACAGGTAATGGCTATTACAATGATCTGAGTCTCAATTCAACTGAAATTGGCCTGCAATATAAATTAAATAAAAATGTTGCCGTTTCTGTAGGTAATGTAAAATCTGAACTTAAAGCCAACAGCGACTCGATTTCGACAAATGAAATGTTTGCAGGTATTGCGTATAAAGGCGCTATTAGCAACAAAGTAGGAAGCTATGCATCCTATATCCGTTCTGAAAATGTGCAGGACTGGAAAGCCGGTCTAACTTATGACGTAGGTAGCAACATCACACTTGATACAGGGTATCGTAGCTTTGATAATAATGACTTGGGTATCAAAGCCGACGGTATGGGCTTTGGTGCAAACTATAAATTTTAATTAGGAAAAATGTTGAAACGGGACTACCGCGGTAGTCCCGTTTGGGAGTTTTAGTAGCTACCAGAAGTTATAAAAAAATTCTATTGACATAAGAACGACTAAGGCTTCTGCCGGCGACGCACCCGGGTGGTGCTAGTGTCGATTGCACCATGGATGGCATAGCAATTCGGCCGTCCTGAGGGATTTGGCACAAGCCAAGTCTTTTCTTATGCTAAACTGGAGAAAAAAGATAATGGAGTGAAACCTGATGTCAAAGAGCGCAAGAGAAAAAGTAGTAGCGGTATCTATTGTGTCATAGTGAGAGGGATTAATCGGCAGGATATTTTTCACGAAGAGGAAGACTATATAAAGTATTTGGAAATAATCAAACGTGCAAAAGATAGTAATAAATTTGAGATATACGGATATTGCTTAATGAGTAATCATGTTCATTTGCTGGTGTGTGAAAAAGCAAAACTGATTTTGGAAGCAGAAGAATAAAATATACCTTATAGAGTAGACGGTAAAATATCTGCCCTATAGGGTATTTCTATATATTGACGCTTATATTTCCCCTTTGTCCACTGAGCAGGGAGGAATTAAAAAAATATATGGAGAAATGTGATAATAACATTATAAAGAGGAAGGTATTTAGGGGGGATTGTGTGTGGTGAAAGTACGGAAATTAATAGCAAGCAACGACTGGAGTATCAGTAGCCGCGAAATGCAAGATATTTTAAATTCGACTCATGACGCGGTCGTAGCTGTCAATAAAAAAGGGATAATTATACTTTTCAATATCGCGGCTGAACGGCTATTGAGAATCTCGGCGTGGAAGGCCTGTGGTGAATATGCACAGGCCATCATTCCCGGTTCGCGTCTGCATTGTGTGTTAGAGACTGGTCTGCCTGAGCTTAACCAGCGCCAAGAGATTGGTGATTCTTGTATCCTCAGCAATCGTGTTCCAGTTCGGGATGAAAATAACCGAATTGTTGGTGCTGTGGCCGTATTCAGGGATATGACCGAAGTACGTCAGTTAGCTGAGGAAATGACTTACATCAAAGAAATGAAAAAACTATTGGAAGCCATCATCAATACTTCACAAGATGTCATTTCCGTTGTGGATGACCAAGGGAAGATCATACTTGTCAATCCAGCTTATACGCGGCTCATAGGGATGCGCAAGGATGAAGTTATGGGTAAACCGCCTACTGTGGACATTCGCCAGGGGGAAAGTGTTCATCTGCGTGTCATGCAATCAATGGAGGCAGTGCGGGGAGTGCCGCTAAAGGTGGGACCTGCCAATCGCAAGGTCATTATAAATGCGGCACCGCTGATTGTTGATGGCCGATTGCGCGGTAGTGTGGCAATGGCGCATGATATTTCGGAATTGAAATTTCTCTCAGAGGAACTTGTCGGTATGGATGCGCTGCTAAATCAGGGGCAGGCCCGCTATACCTTTGATGATATAGTTTGTGGGCCGGCGATGCAGGCGGCGGTGGAGAAGGCCTGTCGGGCTGCGCTTACACCTGCCACAGTGCTGCTTACGGGGGAAAGTGGGACTGGTAAAGAGTTATTTGCCCATGCTATCCACAATGCCAGCCAGCGAAAATACCGGCGGTTTGTCCGGGTAAATTGTGCTGCGATACCGGAGACGCTGCTGGAAAGTGAGTTATTTGGCTATGAGTCTGGGGCGTTCAGTGGGGCTCTAAAAAGCGGTAAGAAGGGACTTTTTGAAGAGGCTGATGGTGGTACACTGTTTCTTGATGAGATTGGCGATACTCCGCCGTCTATTCAGGTAAAATTACTGCGGGTGCTACAGGAGAAGGAAATTCTTAGGGTCGGTGGCGTCAGGACATATGATCTTGATCTGAGAATTATCGTCGCTACTAATAAAAATCTGGAAGAAGAAGTAAGGATAGGGAATTTTCGCAAAGACCTTTATTACCGGCTTAATGTTTTTCCGATAACCATTCCACCGTTACGCCAGCGTAGAGGGGATCTGCCGGAGTTAGTTCAGCACCTGTTAGCGAAGCTCAATCGGGAATATGGACGCAGCGTGCAAGGCATAGCGGATGATGCAGCGGCCTTGTTAGCCGAACACAGCTGGCCGGGTAACGTACGGGAACTGGAGAATGTCCTTGGCCGCGCTTTGATTAATATGCATTTTAATGAATATATGATTATGGTCTCCCATTTACCGCCGCTTACATCAAGGACAAGATCAAATGCAGAGTGTAAAGCTTTAGAAAACACGGTATTCCCTTGCTGTACGCTGGCGGAAACACTGGAAGAAGCCGAACGGAAGGCTATTGCTGGTGTTCTTGCGGGGTATGGCGGCAATCGGGCAGCAACTGCCCGTCACCTTAATATTTCTTTGCGTACCCTGTATTACAAACTGGAGAAATATGGGATAACCGATAGCGTAGGCTGATCGTACACTGCAAAACGGTTCACTGCAAGATTCTGCAATGCATGCAAAGTCTTGCAGTGATTTTCTTCGTCCAGATGGAAAGGTTAACTTTCCCTGGATGGAACGACTAAGGCTTATGCTGGCGTCCTAAAGGACTTTGCACAAGCCAAGTCTTTTCTTATCTGGACAGTGCTTATAGGATTTGTCGGGTGTTTTTATGTTGGCACACTTCTTGCGATTAAGTATTATCAGAGTGAATACTTAATTATTACAGGAGGGATTTGTAATGGAAATTTTTAAAAAGATGGAACAGCATGGATACGAGCAATTGGTTTTTTGCCATGATGCAGCCTCAGGTCTAAAAGCCATTATTTGTATCCATGACACTACTCTTGGTCCTGCGCTGGGCGGCACTCGTATGTGGCAATACGAGTGCGAAGAAGACGCAATTACAGACGTAGTGCGTCTTGCCAGGGGGATGAGTTATAAAAACGCAGCAGCCGGTCTCAATCTAGGGGGCGGTAAAACTGTTATCATCGGCAATTCCAAGACTGATAAAAGTGAAGCTCTTTTCCGGGCATTTGGCCGCTTTGTCCACAGTCTGAATGGACGTTACATTACGTCAGAAGATGTGGGGACAGCTGTGGAAGATATGGACTACATTCGGATGGAAACCCCTCATGTGGTTGGCTGTGGCGTGGCTGATCCATCGCCAGTCACTGCTTATGGAGTTTGGAAGGGTATGAAAGCTTGCGCCGCAGAGGTTTTTGGAACCGATTCGCTCCAGGGAAAAACTGTGGCTGTACAAGGGCTGGGGCATGTGGGCTATACCCTTTGCAAGCATCTCCACGGAGAAGGGGCTAACCTTGTTGTGACAGATATCAGCGAGGAGAATGTCAGCCGCATTGTTACTGAATTTGGCGCCAGAGCTGTTGCTGCCCATGAAATATACGGGGTGGATTGTGATATTTTTGCTCCCTGCGCCTTGGGTGCCGTGATTAATGATGAAACACTCCCACGGTTAAAGTGCCGCATTATTGCCGGTGCTGCCAACAATCAATTAAAAGAAACGCGGCATGGCGATCTTTTGCAAGACAAAGGAATTCTATATGCTCCTGATTTTATTATCAACGCCGGCGGCGTCATCAACGTGGCTGATGAACTGCAGGATAGTGGATATAATCGTGTCCGGGCTATAAAAAAAGTAGATGGTATTTATAATAACATTGAACAGGTTATTACTATCTCTAAACGGGAGAATATTCCGACCTATAAAGCCGCTGATATCTTAGCTGAAGAGCGGATTGCATTGATTGGCAAGGTCAAAAAAACCATGTTGCCGTAACCGCTATTTCCCCTCCCGCACCGGGATGCTGCTAGGAGCGCACCAGAGAAAACATAGTTATAGTTACTGATATAACGGTGGGGAGGGGGATTGTTTTCTACATGGGCAAATCTAACATAAATTATCTGAATTTTATAATAACAAGGAGGGAAAAAGATGAACTTGTTGCGTAAGAAAAGTATTGCGGAACTGGTTCGGGGGACGGAAGGGAATTGTCTGAGGAAGACGCTGGGAGCAACGGACTTGGTTTTATTGGGTATCGGGTGTATTATTGGGACCGGTATTTTTGTGCTTACTGGTGTCGCGGCTGCAAAATACGCCGGTCCCGGAATTATGCTGTCTTTTGTTTTATCAGGCCTTGCCTGCGCTTTTGCAGCGATAGCCTATTCCGAACTGGCATCTATGGTGCCGGTAACAGGTGGTGCTTACACTTTTGCTTATGTCGCAATGGGTGAAGTGGTCTCATTTATGGTAGGTTGGGCATTGATTTGCGAATACACGATTGGGTCGGCGGCGATAGCGGCTGGCTGGTCAGGCTATATGGTCGGATTACTCAAATCAGCAGGCATCGTATTGCCAACTGCGTGGACGGCTGTCCCGGCTGATGGCGGTATCTTGAATGTTCCCTCAATATTAATTACTGCCATCCTCACTTTTTTATTAATTCTGGGTACGAGAGAAAGTGCAACCCTGAATAAAATCCTGGTATTTATTAAACTCGGGTGTATCGCCTTTTTCCTATTTCTTGCCACTCCGCATATTGATCCGTTAAATTGGCAGCCATTTCTTCCTTATGGCTGGGGCGGTGTGGCTACTGGTGCAGCAATCGTATTTTTTGCCTATATAGGGTTTGATACTGTGGCTACCGCCGCGGAAGAATGTAAAAATCCCAATCGGGATATTCCGATCGGTATTGTCGGTTCGCTTGTGGTCGCTACCATACTTTATATTGCAGTTGCTGCTGTTTTGACAGGTGTTGTACCTTACTCAGCCCTGAACAACAGTGAGCCAGTGGCCTACGCGCTTCGTGCTATCGGCATGAACTTTGGTAGTGCTCTCGTGGCGTTGGGAGCTATCTGCGGCATTACCACCGTACTCTTGGTCTTTATGTATGGTCAGAGCCGTGTATTTTTGGCGATGGCGCGTGACGGGATGATTCCGCAAAGCTTGGTGAAGATTCATCCCCAATATGGTACCCCTCATATTATTACAATCATTGCTGGCGGCGTAGTGAGCGTGTTGAGCGGCTTATTGCCTATCAACATCATTGCTGAATTATGCAATATGGGAACACTTTTTGCATTTGTTTTAGTTTCGCTGGGCGTGTGGGTACTTCGCAGGACGCAACCCGACATGCCCAGACCATTCCGGTGCCCTGCCGTCGGGGTGGTTGTGCCGCTGGCCGTGCTGTTGTGCAGTTATTTGATTGTCAATTTGCCATTGAGAACGGTGCTTTTCTTCGGGGGGTGGCAGATAATCGGTATGGTGGTGTATTTCATGTATAGTCGTAAGAATAGTACCCTGGCCTCAAAACCTGTTGGCATTTCGTTGAAAGAGTGAAATCGTTTCAGCACAGCTAAAAATGTTTTTCTCTGCTATCCAGATGATAGACGTTATGGATTAAGGTAATCAAATACATTTTGGGAGTGATGATTATGCCAAAACCAATATTTTTTCAAGAGCGGTGTAAAGGTTGCGCATTATGTACAGGGGCGTGTCCTAAACAGCTGCTGGTAATGTCCACTACGTTTAATGGCAAAGGTTATAATTTTTCCACATGTCCTGACGACTCAGAATGTGTTGGTTGCTGTCTTTGTGCCCGGGCTTGTCCAGATATAGTAATTGAGATTCATAAAGAATAGGAGTGGTGAAGATGTCAGAAAAAGTGCTTATGAAAGGCAATGAGGCTATTGCGGAGGCCGCAGTTGCTGCTGGTTGCCGTCATTACTTCGGCTACCCGATTACTCCGCAAACTGAGATACCGGAATATATGTCCAAACGTATGCCGCAGGTTGGCGGCGTGTTTTTGCAGGCAGAGAGTGAAGTCGCGGCTATTAATATGGTATATGGTGCGGCAGGCGCAGGGGCCAGGGTTATGACTTCTTCCTCCAGCCCAGGAATTAGTTTAAAGCAAGAGGGTATTTCTTATACTGCTGGAGCTGAGCTACCCTGTCTTATTGTAAATATTATGCGTGGCGGTCCGGGACTTGGTGGTATCCAGCCAGCACAAAGCGACTATTTTCAGGCTACAAAGGGTGGTGGTCATGGCGATTATCGCAATATCGTGCTGGCTCCGAATTCGGTTCAGGAAATGGCAGACCTGACTATGTTGGGGTTTTCCTTAGCTGACCAATATCGTAATCCTGTTATGCTATTGGGCGATGGGGTTATCGGTCAAATGATGGAACCGGTTGAAATCAAAGAGAATAATACCAGGGCAGTGGAAAAGCCGTGGGCTGCTGTTGGAATGCATGGGCGTGCTAAGCCCAATATAATTAATTCGTTATACCTAAAAGCCAATGAGCTGGAAGATCATAATAATCGTTTGCAAAAAAAATATGCTCTCATGCGGGGAAATGAAATGCGGTGGGAAGAAATTCACACCCAGGATGCGGAGCTTATTCTTGTTGCTTACGGAATTACAGCGCGTATTGCGCAGTCGGCGATCGATATAGCCAGAGAGAATGGAAAAAAGGCAGGTCTGTTACGTCCCATCTCGCTGTGGCCGTTCCCTGAACCGCCATTTGTCCGGCTGGCAAAAACGGCTACAGCCTTTTTAACGCTTGAGCTAAGCGCTGGCCAAATGATTGAAGATGTGCGGCTGGCTACTCGTGATGCTAAGCCTGTGTACTTCTATGGCCGTACCGGTGGCATGATAATGAGCCCAATGGAGATTTACCAGGAGATCACCAAGATTTTAGATGGTAAGGAGGGTAAATAACATGGCAGAAGTGTTATTTTCCAGACCGAAAGCATTATTTGACATACCTACTCACTATTGTCCAGGCTGTCATCATGGTATTATTCACCGGTTGGTAGCTGAGGTAATTGATGAACTTGGTATTCAGGAAAAAACCATTGGGGTTGCGCCGGTAGGCTGTGCAGTGCTTGCTTATGATTATTTCAATTTTGACATGTTGGAAGCTGCGCATGGTCGTGCACCGGCTGTAGCTACCGGTGTCAAACGGGTGCATCCTGACGCTGCTGTATTTACCTATCAAGGCGATGGCGATTTGGCAGCTATTGGTTGTGCAGAAATTGTCCATGCGGCTGCGCGCGGGGAAAAAATAACGACTATTTTTGTTAATAATGCCATTTATGGTATGACGGGCGGTCAAATGGCACCCACTACTCTGGTTGGTCAAGTTACCAGTACATCTCCTTATGGACGTAACTTGGAGACTGCGGGAATGCCTATTCGGGTATCGGAGATGCTGGCTACTCTGGACGGCCCTGCCTTTATTGCGCGGGTGGCAGTGAATACACCCGCTAATATGAATAAAGCTAAGGCCGCAATCAAAAAGGCATTTGAACTTCAACTCAGCGGTCAAGGTTTTTGCTTAGTAGAAGTACTGTCAATTTGCCCAACAAACTGGGGGAAAACGCCGCTTGAAGCCGTTAAATGGCTGGAAGAAAACATGGTGCCACACTACCCGCTTGGTGTTTACAAAGATGTGCAGGAGGCGGCAAAATGAGACACGAAATTATCATGTCCGGTTTTGGCGGTCAGGGTGTTTTGCTTATGGGACAGATATTAACCTATGCAGGTATGCTGGAAGAAAAGCACGTATCGTGGATTCCGTCCTATGGTCCCGAGATGCGCGGCGGGACAGCCAATTGCTCAGTCATTATTACTGAGGGGTTAGCCGGGTCACCGATGGTAGAAGAACCGACAGCAGCCGTTGTTCTTAATTTGCCATCACTCGATAAATTTGAAGCTGCCGTGCGGGTAAACGGAGTTTTGATTGTCAATAGCTCATTAATTGACAAAGCAGTTAAACGGCAGGATATCAAGGTCTATCATGTGCCGGTAAATGATATAGCAATTGAATTGGGCAACTTGAAAATGGCCAATATGGTGGCACTGGGCGCGCTTATTGCCGCTATTGATGCCGTAGAAATGGAAGTGCTGTTTACTGCATTTGCCAAAAAGTTTGCTTCCAAACCGCAGGTTATTGAGGCCAACAAAGCAGCTATTAATCGCGGTTATGACTATGTTAAAAAGAGCCTGAATTAACATTAATTGGGTGCCGCTGTTAATAGACCGCATTAAAGACTGTAGGTGAAAAGGGTCGATTTATGAATAGAGTAATGGGATGGCAACGAAGCCGCGGCATACATATCTTATGCCTTTATCTACGCAAAGTGTACTCCGCATTCAAAGTAATCGATGTGAGGTAATGTAATGATAAAAAAGTTTGATGAAATTATCCAGACGGCTCAGAAAAAGGAGCCTAAAACCATAGCTGTAGCCGTTGCGCAAGATGTTGAAGTGCTGCTTGCAGTAAATTGTGCTAAAAATATGGGAATAGCTGATGCTATATTAGTTGGGAATGAAACAGAGATTCGCAAGCTAGCACAAGATAACCAAATTGATATAGGTAAATTTACAATTGTTGAACAAAATGATAATGTCGCGGCATGCAGAACAGCCGTGCAGCTTGTTGCTAAAGGGCAAGCCCAGGTGCTGATGAAGGGCCTGGTAGATACCGCAATAATTCTCAAGGCGGTACTTGATAAAGAAATTGGGCTGCGAACAACAAAGATATTATCCCATGTTGCCGTAACTGATATCGAGGGCTATGACAGATTGTTCTATATTACAGATGCGGCAATGAATATTGAACCGGATTTACAAACAAAAAAGCAAATTATTGAAAACGCGGTACAAGTTGCTAAGGCATTAGGCAACAACAACCCAAAAGTTGCTTGTGTCTGCGCGGTAGAAAAGGTCAATTCCAAGATGTCAGCAACCCTTGATGCTGCCGAATTAGTAAAAATGAACCAACTTGGTGATTTAACAGGCTGCATAGTTGCTGGGCCACTTGCCTTAGATAATGCGGTTTCTATTAAAGCGGCACAACATAAGGGGATTATAAATCCGGTAGCAGGTAATGCAGATATATTACTTATGCCTTGTATTGAGACTGGAAATACGCTGTATAAATCAATTGTATTCTTTGCAAAAGGTAGAATAGCAGGGATTGTTGTTGGTGCAAAAGCACCCATTGTTTTGACTTCAAGAGCTGACTCTGATAGTGCAAAGTTAAATTCAATTGCTATAGGGATCTTAATAGCAAATAACAATGGGGGGGAGAAGCTGTGGAATATAAGTACAGAATATTAGCAATCAACCCTGGATCAACATCAACCAAAATTGCGGTCTATGACAATCAAGAGTTGGTGTTTGAAAAGGTAGTGCGATATTCCAATGAAGAACTGGCACCCTTTGAGTCTGTGATTGAACAATATGAGTTTAGAAAAAATGGGATCCTTCAGCTGTTGGGCGAAAACGACATCGACATTGCAGATTTTGATGCCATAGTTGGCAGAGGTGGACTTTTAAAACCCATCGAAGGCGGCACCTATGGAGTTAATGATGCTATGCTTGAGTATTTACGTATTGCTGAAAGAGGCGAGCATGCATCAAATTTGGGGGGAGTTATTGCCAAAGAAATAGCTGACAAACTTGGTATTCCTGCCTATATAGTGGATCCTGTTGTAGTGGATGAGCTTGCTGATATTGCGAGAATCTCTGGTTTACCCGGTTATGACAGAGTAAGCATATTTCACGCATTAAATCAGAAAGCTGTGGCCAGAAAAATTGCAAAACAATTAGGAAAAACCTATGAAGCTGCTAATCTGATCATTGCCCATATGGGAGGAGGTATAACCGTAGGCGTGCATCAAGCTGGAAAAGTCATTGATGTCAATGATGGTCTTTACGGTGAAGGACCATTTTCGCCTGAAAGAACAGGCACAATTCCCATGGGGCATATGCTTGAACTTAGTTTTTCGGGGAAGTATACCATTGGTGAGGTTAAGAAAAAGATTGCCGGAAAAGGAGGCTTAGTGGCTTATTTAGATACCAATGACGGCAGAGAAGTTGTAAAAATGATCGAAGCTGGCAATACCAAAGCGAAACTAGTATATGAAGCCATGGCCTATCAGATAGCCAAAGAGATAGCCGCCGATGCAGCAGTATTGAATGGCAAGGTAGATGCTATAGTTTTAGCAGGCGGACTTGCTTATGATAAGCTGCTCGTAAAATTGATTGCAGATCGTGTACGGTTTATTGCAGATGTCGTGGTAGTTCCCGGAGAAGATGAAATGCTCGCGTTAACAGAAGGGGCGTTACGAGTGCTGCGAGGTGAAGAAAAAGCTAAAGAATACAAATGAGGTGGACAATGGCAGCAAAGCGCCAATGCAATAGGAGGATTAGGGAGAATAGAAATACACCCCAAAGCATATGAAGAACTAACCCGAAAGCCGCAGTTTATTTTTTGCGAGCAAGAAAAAACTAAGTATAGTAGAGTAAAAAATTCGTTAGCGCTTGATAGTCATTACTGTGAATCGTTATAATAAAATAATAAAGTGTATATACACATAAGAGCTGAATCTGAAGGGTAGCAATATGGTAATAGAATTGCTACGAACCTGGAGGTTATATGAAACTAACCGTTTTAGTCGATAATAATACTATAATCGATAGGTAGTTTCAGGGAGAGTCCGCAGTATCGTATTTTATGGAATGTGAAGGTGAAACATATCTGTTTGATACTGGATACTCAGATGTATTCTTAAAAAACGCCAATAAAATGGGTATCGATCTTTTAGCACAATAAAACCAAGTACTTTAGAAACGATAGAGAAGTCAGATACCTAACGCTTCCATAATAATCTAGTGAAGGCAACGTAAGTGAGGGAAACCTCATCAGCATCAAAAAAATTTTGATGCTGATGAGGTTTCCTTTTTTTAGGCATCGCTTAGTAGATGATGTACTGTAGAAAAGATGGCAAGGTTATGCTTCCTGTATTTAGACAAAGTAAGAGTAATTGGTCGTACATTAATATTGTAGTTGAAGAATAAGGATACAAGAGAAACATCCCTGGTGTCTTGATCGTTTGTCTATATACAAGTGGACAAAAATATTTTTTGTTTCCTTATTGTGTATATTATCAAAGTCTACTGCGGAGCAAAAAGGAGCTTAGGCAGTAACAGAGAGTGGGGGGGGGAGAGAATTTGGAGATTTCGTAAAAAATGTGGCGGAATCCATATTGGAAAAAATTAGTAGACGAGGAGGATGCATATGAAACAAGTCGATTTTATGAGTGCTTGTTATTTCACCGACTCTTAGAGTCGGCTTTTTTGTGTTCCTAACAGTATACATATATACTGTTTTACAAAACTGGAAGGCAAAAAGAAGGCACATTTTTTTTATGTCAGGCCTAACTTATGCCCTCCAAACAGCAGAGCGCAAAAAACCTCAAAGTTCTAAAGACTAGGCTTCGAGGTTTTTGTTTGCCAGATAAAAGTCAAATTGGGACCTTTGTCCTATAAAGACATTGAAGAGATTATACGAAGTATAAAAATGGATATAAATCAGCCAAATATTGGTCATATTTCGGGAACCGTGAGGAAAACTATTTTTTAGCGCGAAAGCAGCTTTATCTACCGCTGCGTTTGGCAAGAATGCTTGAATGTTATCTATGGCTGATGCAAGGTAAAAATAAAATGAGGTGTTGATTGATTTGAATCTAAAAACTTTTTTCCGTAAGTCGGTACTGGAAGTAGGGGCGCTGGCTCTGTGCCTTTCGTTGGCTATAGGCCTAATCCAGCCAACCAAAACCGAGGCTCTTAGTCTTGGCCAGCTTGGCGGCTCAATCCTGAGCACTGCCGCACAACAGCAGAAAGTAAGGGAATCGCTTGACTACTATGAAAATGATGGGCGGAATCAACTTTTTGAGGAACTTAAGAGATCAGACGGAGTAAACAACGATTCTTATTTAAATGAAGAACTTGAGCGTATTATGGCAAAACTGACAAGCGCAATTGCCAAAAAGGACTCCTCCATAACCGATAAGACCTACAACTATTTTATTAACCCTAAAACTGAATTTAATGCCTATTGCAGCCTGGGTCATAATGTTTCTGTCAATACGGGAGTGTTTTCCTTTTTAGATAATGACGAAGACAGAATCGCGGCCGTAGTGGCCCACGAGTTGGTACACGGACAGAAAAGGCACCCGATCAATGGGGCCCAAAAAGGTTAACGGTAGAATTTGTGCAAAAGGTTGCCGGGGCGCAAATGAATGGCGGTGGCAAGTTAGCGGTTGATGTGGTTGCGACCAATGTCAAGGCTGTTGGTGTGACCAAACCGAATGAATGGGAGGCGGACAACGTTGCTTATGGCTATTTAACGGAAGCAGGTTACAATCCGGGGGCTCCGGCGGCGGTATGGCAGCGCGTCATCGACAAGATCGGCCAGGGTGGCTCCAAAGGTCTTTTTGACGATCTTTTAAACCCTTCCACACATCCGGGTGAAAAGGAAAGACGCGATAATTACGCTAAAAAGTTGACCGAGTACAGCAATAACAAAGTTTCTGTTAACGCTGCCACCGGTGAAATTAGCATTAACGGCAAACCATATATGAAACCGGCCGCTGTCGCTAACATGAGCGGCCTCGAACGCAGTTATTTGGTAGCAGGCAATCTGGCTGCCGCCTACCACAGTAATCAATCTCTTGAGCAAGCCTGGAATGACAATGGCATCATACGGTTTGGCGGATTTTCAATCGTACAACCATGTGGGGCTGATGCGGCCGCAGATGATCTTATACAAGTTTTAAATGCCATAAAATAATCAGACTAAAAAACCTAAAATCTAAAAAAGCCTTATATTATATGTAGCTGCTCTCGATTACTTTATTGGGGGCAGCTTATTTAATATAAACTTAATAAATTCTATACAAAGTATTTGGAAGTAATCAAACGCGAAAAGATATTAGTAAATTTGAGATATACGGATATTGCTTAATGAGTAATCATGTTCATTTGCTGGTGTGTGAAAAAGCAGATAGTCTGGATTCAATTATGAAGCGCATAGGAGTTAGCTACACTGGTTGGTATAATAGAAAACAGGAGCGGGTAGGATATTTATTTCAAGATCGGTATAAAAGCGAGCCTGTAGAAGATGAGACCTATTTGTTAAGTGTGTTAAGGTATATACATAACAATCCAGTAAGAGGGAAACTGGTTTTGAAAGTAGAAGAATATAAGTGGAGTAGTTATAGAGAATATAATGCGTTATTGTATCCTGATATGATTATTAACAAAAGATTTATGCTGGGGATATTTGAAAAATTCCAACCGGGATAAAATAATACGCCAAATAAAAAAAATTGAGGGAGCAACACAGCGGCAAATAGCCAGGGTAGCAGGTGTTAATCAGAGTCTTGTGTTCAAAGCATAGGAGCGGTGGAACCGTCCCTTTGCTTTCCTTTTTTGTTTATTCCATGATCACCTTTTGAAAATAGTCGTGCTGCAGAAACTTTAGGAGGATTGTATGAAAAAAGAAAATCAACAAGCAATTAAAGTTGGCTATGGAATGGCGAAAGATGCTTCTTCAGTTTCATGTGGTATAAAAGCAGCCCGGCAGGCAGTATTATCCATCCATGTACATGCCATTTCAGCGGTTTTGGTATTTGCTTCTGTAGTGTACAACCTGGACGAGGTGCTGCAAGGTATTCATAGTGTAGTGGGGGATGTACCTGTTTTTGGGGCTACGACCGCCGGGGAGATTTGCGATACAATTTATCAGGGGACTGTCAGCGTTGTCGTATTAGCTTCCCCTTATTTACGGGTGCACTGTGGTGTGGGCACGAATGTGTCAAATGATTGGCGGCGCGCTCTCAATGAAGCGATTGACTCGCCGAAGGTATGGCCTTTTTTTTATGACTCCCAATACAAAGAAAGAATACGGCGTCAAGGGAGCGACTATTTTGTTATGCTTTCTGCACCTGGCATAACCCGGAGCACCCGCTATCACGGTTTTGAAATATTAGAGGCTCTTAAAGAAAAGGCCGGAGGAGAGTTTCTGGTGATGGGGGGAGGGGCAACCGATGTATGTCTGGAGGAGAATCATGTTCTTTTTAATCAACAGGCCTATTCTGACAGCATCCTGCTGGTTGTGTTCGAAACCGAGCTTCAGTTCGGCATTTCCTTAAGCCACGGTTTTCAACCTGCTGACAAAAGGGCAATCGTTACTGCTGTGGAAGGTGATGAAGTATTGACCATCGACGGAGTGACGGCGGTGGATGTATATAGCTGGCTGATAGACATTCCCAAAGAAGAAATGACGGGGATTCATCCCGCCCATGCCCATGAGAATGGAGTCACAATTGGGATATCTGACCCTATGGGACAACATAGCGTGAATCTGGTAGATTCAATTACGTCTCGCGGTGGCATCCGCCTGAGCAGGCCGGTTTCAGAAGGAACAGTTTTAACCAGAATGAATCCCATTAAGGCCAGTCTTGTGCAAGCGGGAGCGGAAGGCATTCGCAAAGCCGCAATCCGGGGTGACATAACGGAAATAGCCCTGTGTCTGCTCTGCTACTGTTCGTTTCGACCCAAAATACTAGGCAACCTGATTGAACAGGAATTTGCCGGCATGAGGGAGGTACTGGCAGGCAAGCCGTTAGTTGGTTTTTGCTGTTGCGGTGAAATCGGCGTTGCAGATGATGGTGTCAGTCGGTTTAATACCTCATCAATAGCTTGCCTCGTACTCGGCGGACAATTGTCGCGGAATGCACGCATTACTATCAAATACAATGAAGTACTTGAAAAAATGGAAGTACAGTCCAATATACTTGCACGGACGAACAAAGAGTTGTTGACAGAAATTGTTGAGCGCAAGAAAATTGAAGCGGCTTTGCGTAGTGAAATTTCCGAAAAGGCAAAACTTGAAGCGGCTTTGCGAGAAAGCGAAAAAAAGTTAAAAGACTTTGCTCAAGCTGTACCTGATATTAGCGTGATTATAGATGAGGATGGCCGGTATATTGAAGTATTTGACAGTGGTTATCAGCTGCTAAAGAGGCCTAAAGAAGAATTGAATGGATATACGCTTCACCAGAGATTTCCGGCAGAAACCGCTGAAGCTATCCTAAGACAAATACGGCAGACTATTTCATCCGGGATGTCGCAGTGTTTTATTCATAAAGTGGCGGTTGGAGAAGAACAGCGGTTTTTCGAAGGCCGGACAGCGCCAATGAGTTACCTGACTGACGGCAAAAAGACAGTAGCCGCTGTAGCGATTGACGTTACGGAACGGTATAAAGCAGAGAGAATGATCGAGTTCGCTTATGAGCTGCGGCGCAAAAGTGATTTCATCAATGATATCATTACCGGGAATATAAAGGTTGATGAAAAGGCCAGTGATACTGCCCAAACTTTTGGGCTTGATTTTTCTCGTCCGCTGTTCTGCTGTTTACTAACGGTGAATAAACCTGCCCATTCAACAGCAGAAATTAGCAGTACTACCAATAATCAAATACTTAAAAATAATATTATTGAGTTGTTAAGTCGCGATTCCGGTTATTTAGTCTGGGATTGCCGCGAAGGAATAGGTGTTCTATGCCAAACAAGGGAGAGTGACGATGCTTGGGGAAATAGCATGCAATTTGCTTTTCGCCTTCAGGAAAAGATCACCTGTTACGACTCTGATTTTACAGTAAGAATTGGTGTTAGTAATATGTACAGCGGAACTGATAGTATAAACAAAGGTTATCAGCAGGCCTGGAGTGCTATTGTCGCAATGCGATGCCAGCGTGAAGGCAATAAGGTAATCAATCATTTTCGTGACATAGGCATTGCTCAACTGCTGGCAAACATGGACGGCAAAAAACAGGTTATGGAATATATCCATGAAAAGCTTGGTAAGCTCATCGATTATGACCGTAAAAAAGGAACGCAGCTTTTGCTTACTCTTGAAGAGATTCTGCAAAGCAATAACTTGAAAGAGTCAGCGGGAAAAATGTATGTTCATTATAAGACAATGTTTTTTCGGAAACAGCGTATTGAGAAAATATTAGGGGTCTCTATTGATGAGTATGAGACAAAACTTGCTCTTGCGGCAGCAGTTAAACTGTATAAATTGAGTGATGATTTCGATAAATGAATTGAAAAAAGCACAGGTCCTTATCCTGCGAGGATATAACCTGTGCTTTTTTGTTTCTAAAAAGTAGGTATTCGAGATAATCGAAACTATGGTAAAGATGACTTATAATGTAGGACAGCCGTCGGCTGGTTTTAGCGATACAATTCATGTATGGATTACGGCGAGAGACACGAAAAGCAATGAGACGTCGGTTATATTCAAACTGATTCTTGGCGCTGCAGTGAGCGACCAGGAAACCCTGCAGGCCGAAACTATGAAAATAAACTTACCGGGAAACAGGTAAGTTTATTCGGAGTTCGAATAAACTATATAGGGGGCAAACTTGCCGAAAGGTAAGGACGCAAAGCTATGGGTCTAAAGGTTTAATGCTCTATGACTGCCAGGTTGCAACGATTTAGGTTTATTTCGTTATAGCGTGGTAGTCTTTTTTGTTTGTCCAATATATTCTTTCGAAAATAGCCATGATGCAGAAGCTTTAGGAGGATTGTATGAAGAAAGAAAATCAGCAAGCAATTGAAGTTGGCTATGGAATGGCTAAAGACACTTCTTCATTTTCTAGTGGCATGAAAGCAGCCAGGCAGGCAGTATCATTCATCCATGTGCATGCCGTTTCAGCAGTATTGGTATTTGCTTCTGTAGTTTACAATCTGGATGAGGTGCTGCAAGGCATTCATAGTGTAGTGGGGGAAGTGCCTGCTTTTGGGGCTACAACCGCCGGGGAGATTTGCAATGGGATGCATAAGGAAACTGTGGTGGTTGCAGCATTGGCTTCTCCATTTTTGCGGGTGCATTGTGGAATAGGGACAGATGAATCAAAGGATTGGCGGCGGGCTTTAAATGAAGCGGTCAAATTTCCGGCAGTACAACCTTTTTTTCATAATGCTTCTGAGTATAAGCGAGAAATGAGACGAAAAGGCAGGGAGGCCTTTATCATGCTTTTTTCGCCAGGCAATACGCGGCAAAGCAATGATCATAGCTTTGAAATTGTGGAAGCGATTAAGGAACGGTCTTTGGGGGAATTTCCCATTGTTGGTGGATCGCCGGCTGACGATTGGCGGATGGAACAGAATTATGTTCTATATGCACAGCAGGCTTATCCTGACAGTCTCCTGCTGGTTGTTTTTGAGACAGAGCTTCAATTCGGAATTTCGTTGACGCATGGGTTTCGTCCGACTGAGATGTGGGCAACGGTGACGGCGGTTGATGGGGATGAAATTTTAACACTGGATGGGATTGCGGCGGCTGACGGTTACAGCAAATTAGTCGGGCTGTCCAGGGCAAATTTAGAAGGAAAGCATTTAACTTACACAACGGGTACTACTATTGGCATAGCCGATTCCATGGGCCAGTACAGTGTGAATATTGCCAGCTATTTTACAGAGCGCGGCGGAATTCGCGTAACTCAGCCGGTGTCTGTAGGAACTGTCTTTACCCGAATGGAGCCTGATCCAGATAGCATGGCGGGTGCCGGTGTAGAAGGCATGCGCCGGGCGAGCATACGGGGAGGAATCATGGAACCTGCGCTTGGCATAGCCTATTACTGTGCTTTACGACCCAAAATCATGGGTGATAAGTCCGAAAAAGAAGTTGCTGATATGACAAAAGTATTAGCAGGAAAACCGTTGGTCGGTTTTTGCAGTTTTGGTGAACAAGGAGTCGCTGATAATGGCGATAGCCGTCATAGTAATTCTGCGGTTGCCGGTCTGGTGCTTGGAAGCCAGTTATCGCAGACGGCCCGGCTTGCCTTTGAAAATAATGAACTGCTGGCAGAAGTGGAAATGCAGAAGGAAATGCTGGTGAAAACCAACGAGGCATTGCTAAAGGAAATTTTCGAACGTACAAAAATGGAAGCAGCCTTGCGAGAAAGTGAAGAGAAGATAAAAGACTTTGCTCAGGCGGTTCCTGACATTAGTGCGATTATGGACGAGGATGGTCTTTATATTGAAGTATTTGGTGATGTTAACAAGTTATTAACCAGGCCTGGCGAAAAATTCAAAGGCTTTACGCTTCATCAAATATTTCCTGCTGAAGATGCTGACAATAAATTAAGTCAAGTACGGCAGACTATTTTATCCGGGACGCCGCAGTGTTTGCTCCATCAAGTGGAGATTGGAGGCGTAATGCGATTTGTTGAACGACGGACGGCACCGATGGGATATTTGGCTAATGGAAAAAGAACGGTAGCTGTTGTAGCCATTGACGTTACGGAGCGGTGGAAAGCCGAAAGAATGATCGAATTCGCTTATGAACTGCGGCGTAAAAGTGATTTCATCAATGATATCATTACCGGGACTATAAAGGTTGATGAAAAGGCCAGCGATACGGCCAAAAATTTTGGACTTGATTTTTCTCTTCCGCTGTTCTGCTGTTTACTAACGGTGAATAAACCTACCAAGTCAACAGCAGAAATTAGCGGCGAGACGGCTACTAATCAAATGCTTAAAAATAATATCATTGAGTTATTAAGCCGCGATTCACGTTATTTAGTCTGGGATTGCCGCGAAGGGATAGGTGTTCTAAGCCAAACAAGGGACATTGACGATGATTGGGAAGATAGCATGCAATTCGCTTTTAAGCTTCAAGAAAAAATTATCCGCTATGACCAGGGATTGGCGGTAAGAATTGGTGTTAGCAATATGCATACTGGGACTGATATAAATGAAGGTTATCGGCAGGCCTGGAGCGCTGTTGCTGCGGCGCGATGCCAGAGTGAAGAAAGTAAGGTAATCAATCATTTTCGTGACATAGGCATTGCGCAATTGTTGGCAAACATGGGCGGCAAAGAGCAGGCAATTGAATTTGTTCACGAAAAGCTTGGTAAGGTCATTGATTACGACCACAAAAAAGGAACGCAGCTTTTGCTTACCCTTGAAGAGATTCTACAAAGCAATAACCTGAAAGAAGCAGCAGAAAAAATGTATATTCACCATAAGACGATGGTTTTTCGGAAACAGCGTATTGAAAAAATAGTAGGGGTTTCCATTGATGAGTATGAGACAAAACTTGCTCTTGCGGCGGCAATCAAGTTGTATAAGATAAGTACTATCTTCAATAAATAAGTTTAAGCGCAGGTTGTTATCCTTCAAGGATATAACCTGTGCTTTTTTATTCCTAAAAATTGGGGTGCTTAGATAATGGAAATTGCTAGAAAAATGACATATAATATAAATAGCTGGAATATTTTGGTGATAAATGTCGATAAATACATATTAATCAGTATCGCTATAAACCTTAGCGTAGACGTAAAATTCATAAGTAAGAGAGGTACTTCAGTATGGATGCACGATTTGTTAATTGCACTATTGCTGCTTTGTTAAGTGTACTTCCGCAATTGGGGTTTAATAACGTAGTAAGAGGCAAAGTATTTGCGAAAGAGCAATTTATAGACAGTCTGGGGGTTGCAGTAAATGTGGTAACCAGTCAGCCTGCGGGCAATATCGTTTTTAATATGACGGAAGAATCGGCCAAAAGATTGTCTTCGGTCATGTTAAACGGGGCCGCAGTGGGAGAATTAGATGATTTAGCGCAAAGCACAATTTGCGAGATGGTAAATATGGTCAGTTCTAATGCGGCGATTTCACTTAATAAGAGTGGAATCGAAATTCAATTAGCATCACCTGCATTATCTCAATGCAATTCGAAAGTGAGAGTCTGTAATAGTAATTATATTGGCATTGAAATGGCGGTAGATGAACTGATGATTGAAATAGGAATTGGTTTGAATTAGTATGCGAAAGGAGTGAACATCTTGTTGCGAAAACTAAACAAAAACATTGTCAGCCCAAAGCGGCAATTAGGAGCACAAAAAAAGCTGGTTGGTTTCGCCGAACGATCGCGTCTCAATATGCTCCGCAGTTTGAAACACATCTATGTGCAAATAGTCAATGTTAAAACTGGTGTTATTTTAGTAGAGGTCAACACATTGGATAAAGAACTCAGTGCCAAAGTCGAGTATGGCGGCATTATTAATGCAGCGAAAGTTGCAGGCGAAGCAATCACCCAAAGGGCTCTCGAACAAGAAAGTACAAAAGTGGTATTTGATCGTGCCAGTATTTATCACAGCCGCGTGGCTGCGATGGCTGCTGCTGCGCGCGAAACTGGACTTAAATTGTCCTAGCCTCTCTCCGTATTTCCTTACTCTTCACTTAGGTAAAATACCGAGTTTGGAATTGTGGATATCTCAAATCAGTTGTTTAAAAACTTCTGTTATGGATGAAGGAAAATGTCTAAAAATGTCGAAAATTAGGTAATAATCAAATGTATAAAAGGAGAAACTAAATGAATTTTTTCGACAACATGAAAGTAAGTTTGAAATTAGGTGTCTTAACTCTGATTGCTTTGTTATCTATGAGTATTATAGGGTATACAGGATATTATTATCTTCAGCAGTCAAATGCAAATATTAACTCTATGTATGCGAATCAATTGGTGCCAATTGAGCTTATAAATGAAAATCGTTCTTATATTAACAGGGTGAATGCGGTGATAATGGAATTGATGATCACAACGGATGACAAAAGAAACCAAGAGCTTAAAAAGATTAAAGATGATCGTGTAAAAAGCTATAATGAAAATTTTGCAGAAATTGAAAAAGCCAATTTAGATGCCAAAGCGAAGGAAAAGTTGGCTGAAATAAAAACTTCTATGCAAAAGTATCGTGAGGTCAGAGATAAAGTCATTGAGTTGGCAATGCAAAACAAAAATGCTGAGGCCTATGCACTATATGTTGCTAGCGCAGAGTCATTAGCAACAGAAGTTCAAGATAGATCCAGGGATCTTTCTAAGTATTGCGTTGAAATATCACAGAAAAATAATGCTGACAACAAAGCAGAATTCGAAAAATCAACACATATTGTAATTGGTATTATTTTTGTATTCTTAGTCATATTAGGATTAAGTGGGTGGTACATAAGCAGAATCATAGCAACTCCCCTAAATGCAATGGTAGTATTTTGTAAAGAATTGTCAGCGGGTGATTTCCGTGATAAGCCTCGGAATGTAGTTAGAACAGATGAGATTGGTCAAGTGGCCGATGCCTTGGCAGACATGAGGAGCGCTCTCCGGAACCTGATGAAACATATTAATGATTCGGCTGAGCAATTGGCAGCATCTTCAGAGGAGTTGACGGCTAGTGCTGATCAGTCAGCTCAAGCTGCCAACCAAGTTGCACAGTCCATTACCGATGTGGCACATGGTGCAGAAGAACAACTGAGTATGGCTGATGACACATTTGCGGTGGTGCAGCAAATGTCAGCGAGTATCCAGCAAGTTGCTGTTAACGCCAATGAAGCATCTGGGGAATCAACTCAGGCAGTTAATAAGGCAACCGAAGGAAATAAGTCAGTGGAGAAAGCGGTAAAGCAGATGGTTTCGATCGAAAAGACTGTGACAACCTCTGCTCAAGTCGTCGCTAAATTAGGAGAGCGGTCTAAAGAAATTGGTCAGATTGTAGATACTATCTCTGGCATTGCCGGCCAAACTAATCTTTTAGCGTTAAATGCTGCCATTGAGGCTGCCCGGGCAGGAGAACAAGGACGTGGTTTTGCTGTGGTTGCAGAAGAAGTCCGCAAGCTTGCAGAACAATCACAAACTGCTGCCAAACAAATTGCAGCCCTGATTGGTGAAATTCAGGGTGACACCGACAGAGCCGTAGTAGCCATGAACGATGGTACTAGTGAAGTTAAGCTGGGAGCAGAAGTAGTCAACGCCTCCGGAAAAGCGTTCCAAGAAATTGCGGCTATGGTAACCCAAGTATCTGGACAAACAAAGGAAATGTCTGCGGCCATAGAACAAATGGCTAGCGGTAGTCAGCAAATTGTTGATTCAGTTAAACAAATCAATGAATTAAGCAAAAAGGCATCCGGAGAAGCACAGACAGTATCGGCTGCAACAGAAGAACAATCAGCATCCATGGAGGAAATCGCCTCATCCAGCCAAGCGCTAGCTCATTTGGCAATGGATCTTCGCGATGCTGTTAGTAAATTTAAAATTTAGGTGCTTATGGATTAGATAGAGTAAATATATGTTGACTTGCGAAATCTTGATAAAACCGTGTGATGCGAGAAGGAATAAGGGTAAACTCTCTAGACAGTTGCTGTCTTGTACAGATGTTATTATTGATAGCAGCATAAATTTTAATTCACGCTACAAACAGTCCGGAAAACTCAATTTCCGGACTGTTTTCAGGTTCTGGGCTGTGAGACGTTTGTTATGCCAAAGGCAACACAGCGTTGTTCCGTTGCTCCATCCATGCGTAGCCTCCAATTAATATCAGCATACTAAAGTCAGCAGGAAGAACTGTTTACAGAAGACGACCCTCGATCCAGTTTTGGCTGGTCTGAGGAGGTATGGGATAAAATTGATGCTGGCTTAGTAGACAAGGAAATGACCAAAAAACAAGTAGAGCTAAGCTGGGGGTCTCCTCTCAGTATATCGGAAAATCCTATTGGAAGTGGCGATTCAGTTTGGTCCTACGGAAGCAGTGTTTTAACATTTAATGGCGATACTCTCATATTGATAGACAACATGTGCGAGAGATAACCGGATTCTTGCAATTATGGCTTACAGTTTGAAGTTTATATGAAGTAGGCTAATTTGATGAAAATTTGTAAATGTAGCAGGAAAAATATTGTAGTTAAAGAAAAAGAGACATAATTCACCTTTGCTGGTGGATTATGTCTCTTTACTTAATGGTTAATATAGGACATAGTGAGGCTACATTCAAAAATCATTATAACTAACCCTTGTTTTAGCACATTTACAAAGATGTGGGGCGTTAGCGGCTAATTTTAGTATTTTTGTATAGGAAAATACGTTTTAAGATGTGAGGAAGGGGTCAAGATGGCTAACAGCAAAAAAAAAATTCTTATTGCAATAGTGTCAGTTATCGTACCACTGGTATTTCCAGATTTAGTCGGTCAGTATTTTGATATTAGAAAGGGCTCTCATATAGCAGTTGCTATAGTTATTTTTCTTTTCTGTTTTGCCATAATTACCAGGGTAATGTGGTTTTTCTTAACTAGAATATTTGATTTTCAATTCACAAGTATTGCTCGTCTTAAATACATATTGGCTGGATATCTATATGTTATTGTATCATTCGCAGGAATTTTTTTATTATTATCATTTGTTTATGATCTATTCGATGCTTCAAATAAATATTTCTACTATAATAGCATATCTGTACATGACACTGTTGAAGTTAAAGATTACATGATAGAGAATAATTTGCGTATTAATAATGAAAATGCATTCCAAGGAATAGGGGGGAGACTATGGTCTAGTGTTGATTCTTGGGAACTGCCGGAAAATCAGGGCGTGCTATTTTTGACAAATATTACAGGGCAAGTACCACTAAAAAACATATTGGAGACAGCAAAACTTCCTCGGAGCAGAGTAATCTATTACTTAGATAGTAATAAATGGAAAGTGTACGCCGATTGTCTATATCTAAGTACTGTTACAGTTGCAACTGTAGGGTATGGGGACATTTCTCCTAAAACCTCATTTGCAAGGATGTTTGTAGCGATTGAGGTACTTATTGGGCAGTTATTACTGATAATTGGGTTAGGGACGGTTTTCTCTGACCCATTTAAGGGCAATCATATACATACGCGGATGCGCGAACCAGAATCAATAATCTCAAGCCGACCTGAAGTAACTAGATTAAACAGAAATACAGATAACTAGTGTAACTACATTTCAGAAATAGGAGCTCATTCCCAATAGATTAGAAACAGTTTACTGTTAAGAAGAGTTAAGTGGAGTTTGTGAAATGGCACAGCACGGGTCTCTCGCTTAGCGAGCTGATCCTGAATAGTAAGAGCGGGGGTATTTTTTTGCTGCTGATATTACGTATTGGATTTCTGTTGATGATGCTTTTGATTTTTGACCACAGTGCGATCGCTATGGCGCAGATACCGTTGCGCGGTGTGGTCGAAGGTTTTTACGGGAAGCCGTGGACGCAGGAAGAACGTCTGAGTCAGTTCAGTTTTTACGGTGAAAAGGGCCTTAATGCCTATATTTATGCACCGAAAGATGATCCGTTGCATCGGGCTAAATGGCGTGAGCCATATCCTGAAGAAAAGTTGAAAGAGCTGAGAAAACTTATTGTTGTTGCAGAGAAATATGGTGTAGAGTTTATTTTTGCAGTTTCACCTGGACTTGATCTACACTTTGAAGATGCTGCAGGTGAGAATGATCGCCAAGCAATGCTTCTTAAACTTGGTACTCTTTACCAAGCCGGGGTGCGGCGTTTTGCTGTTTTCTTTGATGACATTGAGAATCGCAACGGCAAGGGCCAGGCTGCTTTTCTCAACTGGCTCAATGAACATTTGGTGCATCGCTATGATGGGATAAAGCCTCTGATTGTCGTGCCGACGGAATATTTCTTAGAAGATATGGTGCAGGATAGAGTGGTTAAAGCTTATACTGCGGATTTTGCCACAGCGCTTGATAAAGATATTCTCGTGCTTTATACGGGACAAACCGTTGTTCCTGAGGGGATTTCTGTGCAGGATATGCAAATGGTATCCGAAATTTATGGACGGAAAATAGGGGTATGGTGGAACTACCCTGTGTCGGACTATCTAAAGGAAAAACTTGCGCTAGGTCCGGTACATAACCTTGAGGGCAGTGAAGATATGGCAGCTTTTTTCATGAATCCCATGGAGCATGCGGAGCTTTCAAAGCTTACTCTGGCAACGGGAGCAGATTTTGCGAGAAATCCTTCGAAATATGACGAGGAGGTTTCTTGGCAGCAGGCTCTTCATGAGCAATATGGAGACCAGGCAAGAAATATGGAACTTTTTGCAGAGCATTCGCAGCGCATGGAAAATGACTGGGCGCATACAGGGCGGCAGGATGCCCCATATATGCGGAAACAGATGAATATTCTATGGAAAAAGATAGAAACAAAAAGAAATGCGAAATTTGAGATTTTATGGCTCAAGAATAGTTTTATTCATTTAGAAGAGGCATCTAAGGAATTACTTGAGGTACTTCCGCAGGAAAAACTTGATGAGTGTAAGCCGCAACTGCAGTTATTGGCGCTGACAGCAGTTGCAGATCACAGAGCCATTGCTATGATTGAAGCAGAAATAAATGGAGAGACGCAACTTTCCCGGAAGTATTACCGTTTATTGCTGGGAGAACGTGCCAAGCTTATCGATAAAGAAAAAAATACAAAGATTTCCGAAAAAACGGCGCGGGCTTTTGTTGACGAAGCAGCTTTATGGTATGAAAATAGGCATAAAAAATGACGAGGACAAATGAGCTAGTAAAATATAATTCCCTGGTGCGAGACGAAAGCATTCACGCTATCGCGCGCATACTTCCGTCTCGCCCAGGGAGAAAATTTCATCAAGGTGCTCCTTAAACCGTCAATATCTTCTTTTCACCTGACATAGTTTGGCACACTGCCTGGATATTGTCCAAATAGAATATCTCGAACTTTCCATCGCCCACGGCGTACATGTTAGCGAGAGCAGGCATTATCTCCAGTGCCTTGCGTTGTGTTTCCGCTGTGGTGCAGAATACCGCTTTACCGCAGATGCGAAGGGTATTATATTTGGCATCAACACAACAGATTTCCACTTTCGGATTGGCCACAAGCTGCTTGTACATACTTTTTTGATTAGAAGTACAAAAAGCCAGTTTTCCGTCATGGTCCATTACAAACCCCATTGGCCTAACATGTGGCTGATCTCCTTCGGTTGTTGCTAGATAAAAGACCTTGCTTGCCGATAAAAAATTCATAATTTCATTCATAGTAAATCGCTCCTTTATAATGTTTTATGTTATTATTGTATTACAAAATCAGTTTAATACAAGTACGCAGATTTTAATGATTAAGTATGGAAAACCATACCATATACGAGGAGAGTATGCATGAATAAGAAGATTGTGGATGTGGATGAAACCTATGCTGGAGAGAAGTTGCTTTGCCCTATTCGCTATACTATCGATGTTGTAGGCGGTAAGTGGAAACTGCCAATAATCTGTATGCTTGCCAGTGGATTGCCGACAAGGTACAGCAGTATCAAGCGTAAGCTGACAGGTGTAACAAATATGATGTTGTCGCAGTCGCTAAAAGATTTGGAAGCAGACGGTATTGTCCATCGTGAGCAGTACAATGAAGTTCCGCCAAGAGTTGAATATACATTGACTGACAAGGGCAAGAGCATAATACCGCCTTTGATGAAGCTGGCCGAATGGGGTGCAGGCCATATGCGAGAGGATCCGACATGCACGGTTTTCTGCGATACATGTCAATCGATGAAATAGTAGTTTTGTTACGGGGATGATTATTTAAGGGGGAGAACAGCTAAACTCATGCTTATTGCCGCATAACATCTTGTGCAAACATATAATGAACCGTTACTGATGCCTGGGGGCGACCGTCCTCGGTTTTTTCTGTTGAGATGACCACTTTTCTGGCCATAGACTTTACATGTGAGCACCTCCTAATAATGGGATACCAAAAACATGGTCGAAGGAAATATAAAATAAAATCCGCATTATTCCATAACCATCGGAATAACGGCGGATTTTTTGCTTTTCATTATGATGCCAGGGGTATTTTGCGTAAAGGTTGAGTAAGGGTGAAAAGAACTATAGAGGGGCTGAAATGGCAAGTTGGCATCAGTTGGCCTAAACTGGTACGATGTAGTCCTATTCTTGCCAGTATAAAAGATTTTTTCATACTTATCACAAGATTAGCCGCTACATGTACAATCGTCACCGCAGGAACAACTGTCACCGCAGGAACAACCGTCAGTATTTGCAGTCGTAGTAATGCTATCTTTTTTTGAAATATTCACTCCCTCTGGAGAAAGCTTTTCTTGTTTCTTCATTTTTTTATTGTAGCTGTTTATCCATCCAAACACATCGTTCAAAATAGGTATAAAACTTTGTCCAATATCTGTTAATGAATATTCGACTTTGGGCGGTATTTCTTTATATACTTCTCTAAACACGATTCCGTCCCGTTCAAGTTCCCTGAGTTGTTGTGTAAGTATTCCCTGTGAAATAGTGGGTATTTGTTTTTGAAGTTCACTAAACCTTCTCGTTCCCTCGCTTAAACGCCAGAGAATGATAAATTTCCATTTGCCTGTGACTAATCTTTGGGCAACTGTTAGTGTTGCATTAGTCACTGGACAAAGACCTCTAAGGTTTTGTGTTTTTGTCATTCAGAACGCATCCTTTCTCATTAGTATTATATATATAAGTATGTCACATAAAAGTGCGTACTTGTATTTCTATTTATTTTATTATATCATTTTAACAAACATAAGCAAACATAAGCAAACATAAATATTGTTTATGTTTGCTTATGTTTGAAATATTTCAGACTATTTGCAAGAAGGAGGTGAAATAATGGGACTATCAGATCGAATTATTTTGAAAATTGAGGGAATGTCATGCAGTATGTGCATAGGCAAAGTGGAAAAAGCACTTAAAAATATTGCAGGAGTAACAAGTGTTAGTGTTGACTTAGAAAAAAAGGAGGCAATTATCACTGGTTCTGCTGAATATGGCGTGCTTGCTAAAACTGTTGAAGACCTGGGATTTAGAGTGATCTGACTAACCGTAGAGGTGGGGGAGAAAAAGGTGAAAAACTCAACATGGAAACCATTTTGTAGCGCTACACTTGCCATTGCCATGCTTTTATACGGACCTAGTGTTGCCGGGGCGGAAAATGCCGCAACACAACCGGAAAGCACTCAGACGGCTGATGATGAAAAGCAGCCACAGCAGGAGCAGGCAGGCAATCAGCAAGTGCAACATGAAAACAGTGACAGTTCCGTTAAGACGGCTTCGTCTGAAGCTAATGTTCCGGTCGCTGAGGTGGAGGTTACTGCGGACAAGCAGAAAAAAAAGTTGACAATTGGGCAGCAGCCTGACGCCGAAGGCGTTAAAGATTATGTGATAACCCAAAGCTCCACAGGCAGCAAATCAAATATTGCCAATAAGGATTTACCGCAATCGATTACCTCGGTCGGGCAGAAGGTCATTGAGGATCAGAACTGCCTGACGTCAACCGATGCGCTGGCTAACGTCGCCGGGGTATCTTCGCAGATTTATCCTTCGTATGCGGATGTATTGCTCGGTTATAATGTCCGGGGTTTTAGCGCTACTGACTATGTCTATGTTGACGGATTGTGGGATAGGAGTTCTTCCTATACCGGATGGCTCGGCAATATTGACCGGATTGAGGTATTAAAGGGACCGGCTTCGGTGCTTTATGGCAATGTGACGGCCGGCGGCCTCATCAACTATGTTACAAAAAAACCGCTGCCGTATGAGTCGTTTACCTATGGTGTGAAGTACGGTTCCTGGGGAACAAAATCGATCAGCGCAGACATGTCCATTCCTCTGACGGAGGACAAAAAATGGCTTTCGCGGCTCATTATCGATAAAACCGATTATGCATCATTTAAACGAAATACTCCGACGGAGAAGCGGCGTAATGCCAGTTTTATCGTCCAAGGCAAGCCGCAGGAAAATACCACCTATACCTTTGAAACCCAGTTTAATGATAATTATGGTCCGCCAACCGCTTCCTCTTTTTTGACACTGGCAGGAACCATTAGCGACCCGGTCGGCCTGCTGCCGTATAATGCATCTTATGTTGATCCGCGTTCTTATACCCATACAATCAGCCGCGTGGTTTCGGCCAAGGTGGACCACAAATTCAATGATATTTGGACAGTCACTTCGGCTTTGCGGTATGGTACTTATGACTATGATTCTCGCTCTAATTATGGGTACAAACTTTATACAGACAGCAACACGGTAAGGATGTATGCATCAGCTATGGCGCGGTTAAACAAAACCTTTACTTGGGATACCACGGCCAACGCAAAGTTCAAAACAGGCGGGCTAACAAATGAGTTGACTACCGGTATTACCTATGGCCATTTTAATCAGTATCTAAAAAATAGAAGTATCATGACCTCGTCTTACGTGGATATTTTTAATCCGGTGTATTCCGATTTCGTAAACGTTTCGTTTACGTCCGGCTGGCGCCATACCCAGGAAGACCGCTTCGGGGCTTATGTAAATGATCTAATTACCCTGTCGCCTAAATGGAAGGTTAGCGCCGGTACAAGCGTGACTAGGAGCTCAACCAGTTATGACGGAAATTATTCGGGTGTCCGTACCCACGCCACCACTCCCAGGGTGGGAGCTACGTATGAAATTTCGCCGGGGGTAAACGGTTTTGTCGGCTGGTCGAAATACTACAGCCCGCAAGGTCCGTATGTAAACGACTATAATGTATACCAGAGCATGCCTGCGGAAACCGGTGATCAGGTTGAAGGCGGCGTAAAAGTCGACATAAGCAATCGCGCCAGTATGACATTATCGGTGTACCGGATCAACCGGAATGATATGGCTTACTGGTGTTATGACTCCGCGGGTTACGGGGTATATGACACCATCGCCAGGCAGCGCAGCAAGGGCGTTGAGCTTGACGCCAGCTATGTTATCAAGCCTGGTTGGAATTTGTTGGCCGCTTTCTCGCATTGCAACGCCAAGGTTCTGGAAGACGACAGCTATGCTGCAGGCAGCGTCGTGCCGAACGTGCCTAAAAATTCATTCCGGTTGTGGAGTACTTACGAATTCCAGGACGGCCCCAGAAAAGGCTGGGGGTTGGGCGGCGGTCTGACTTATGTAGGCAAACGTGCCGTTTCTTATTATAACAGCACTGGCTGGATGGACGGCTACACAACACTTGATGCGCTCGTGTACTATAAAACCAAGAATTGGCGCTGGTCGCTCAATGCGTATAATTTGACTAACAAACATTATTGGGCCTCAAGCAATTACAATACAAGCAACGGTAATTCGTCCGGCGTTTATGCGGGGACGCCGCGTAGTTTCATTCTTAGCTATGAGCGAACCTTTATGTAAGTTGATGTGATTCTAAGCCGGACTGGCATATGTCTGGGGGACATGCCAGTCCGGCATTGGGAGTATTTAGGAAACAAAAGGAGCTGCGCTAGGTGAGGCTGCTATTTACGAAGACCAAATCTTTCTTTCATGAAACAAGGGACATATTGCGGCCTTACTGGCAGTCGGCAGAACGTTGGCAATCGGGTGCGATGGTGACCGGGATATTGGCTCTGATTGGCGGACAAGTATATATGAGCGTTCTGTTTAACAGCTGGTGGAAAGATTTTTTCAACGCAATTCAAGCGTTAAATTATGCTGATTATGTTCACCAATTAATGAGTTATGCCATTTTATCGCTATTCGCATTTCCCCTGCAAGGTTGTCAGACTTATTTGCAGGGGCTTCTCCAACTTCGGTGGCGCCGGTGGCTGACGGAGGATTATATCGGCCAATGGCTGTGTGGCAAAAATTATTACAATTTGCAGTATCTTTCTGGTGATTTGGACAATCCTGATCAACGAATAGCCGAAGATCTGCATTTGATTACTGATGACACGATTGATCTGATTGTCAGTCTTGTGCATACAAGCGCATCTTTGTTGGTGTTTTCCTCCATTTTGTGGAATTCGCCGGGGACACTGAAAATCGGTGACATAACTATTCCCGGAGCCATGTTGTGGTTAGCAGCAATTTATGCTCTCGCCGGATCTTGGATTAATCATATCCTGGGGAAGATATTGGCTGCCCTAAACCGCCAACAGCAGAAATTTGAGGCTGATTACCGATTTTCGCTGATGCGGGTGCGTGAAAATGCCGAACCTATCTCTGCTTACTATGGCGAACAGCGGGAAGAATGCGGTTTGGTCGGACGGTTTGCCAAAATCATGGAAGCCCAGCTGCAAATTATTAACCGTAAGAAAATAATGGATTGGTTTTTCCGGGCCTATTTTTTGCTGGCAGAGTTGTTGCCTTACTTAATATTGGCACCCCTGTTTATTGCTGATACTATTCGCCTGGGGGATATGCAGCAGACCGCGATGGCATTCGTCAGAGTACGTATGTCCTTTTGGTGGTTTATGATGAATTACGAACAGTTAGCCAAATGGAAAGCGACAACCGACCGGCTGATTGATTTTAGAAAAGCTATGCTCCAAACCGCGGCCCTACAGTCAAGCGAAATAATTCGTCGGCAAGGGCCGTTTTCAGAAGGAATGCGGATCGGGCGGCTTGACCTTTGGCTACCTGATGGTCAACCGTTATTGAGAGGAATCACATTCGATATCCCACCGGCAAGCCGCATCCTTATTTCCGGTCCCTCGGGCTGCGGCAAAACAACTTTATTTCACGCTCTGAATGGAATGTGGCCGTTTAGCCGCGGGAGTGTAACATTGCCGGCAGGCGGTCGGTTGTTGTTTATTCCCCAGAAACTGTTTCTGCCGATTGCAGCCTTGCGGCAGGCGGTTGTTTATCCTGATGCGTCCGGGGACTATTGCATAGACTCTATTAAACAGACACTTGTCGATGTTGGGTTAGCCTATTTAGCTGGTCAACTGGATACAGAGCAGCACTGGCAGCAGCAGCTTTCGCCAGGCGAACAGCAGCGACTGGCATTTGCTCGCGCCTTACTGATTAAACCGCAATGGCTTTTTCTTGATGAAGCCACATCAGCATTAGACGAAGCCGCTGAAACACAGCTTTATCAGTTACTACTGGACAAGCTGCCGGGTACAGCCATAATAAGCATAGCTCACAGAAAGTCTTTATTGCGCTTTCACGACCAGCGACTGGAGTTAGCGAAGTGGACGACGGTCCAGTAGCTGTTTTTGAACGGTGGCATTTGGACTGATCTAAAAAATTGGAGGATCTATATTGATGGAAAACAATAAAGTTGGAACACTTCATCCTGTCGGAGAAGTAATTAGTGAATGGGAGGATGACATTCGAATTATTAAAATCAACCCCGAATATCTGCCAGCCATGCAACGCATGACCGAACACAATTATTTTTGGATTTTATGCTGGTTTCATAATGCTAATAGATCTTTGTTGCAGATGCACTACACGGCTATGGATAAAACGTACGGCGTTTTCGGTGCGCGGACGCCGGGAAGACCCAATCCGATTGCTTTGACACTTGTTAAATTAGAAAAAATCGACGGCGATGAGATTCATGTTTCCGGCCTGGATGCGGCACACGGTACACCGGTACTGGATATAAAACCGTATTTCGAAGCAGATATCGTTTTTTCACCGCAAACGCCTCACATGTGTCTTCACTCAAGACAAGAGGTATTCTACAAGCAGGCATTGCGCCATCACGGCGAAGCGTGTCCCGGGTTGGAACTGGGAGTGAAGATGGCCGTATTGGCAGAAGAACGTCTGGGTCAACTACAGGCACCTGATCTAACGGTCATGTTAAAAGGAGATGCTTGCCTGGCCGATGTTTTGCAGGGATTGACCCGGGCGCGCCTGGCTAATCCCGCCAGGTTTATTTATAACGGCAAAGCAGAACAAACGGAAGTCACCTGGACAAAAAATGGGAGTGTCATGCAGGTTACTGTACGCTCGGACTTAACTCTAGCGGACCTAAAACAAAAGAAAGCGGAAGAATTATTCATAGTAACAACATTTCCTGCGTGATAGCTGCGGAAACATAATTATAAGGATAAACAGACAGGAAAAAGGTCTGTCAAAGGAGGAGTATGTTATGACTCTGTTGGATGAAGCCAGATCACGGCTGAGTGATATTTCGTCGGCCCAAGGTTGGAATGAGAATGAGAAAATTTTTGTTGTGTCGGCCCGCGATCTTACTCCGGAGGAAGCAATTGGAAAACCAGACCGTGATGATTACCCATTGCTCAATGGGAAAGAAGTGATGCTGGAGTCGCGGTTTCAGGGGGGAATCGGACAGGCGTTTACCGATCAGCCGGGACGTTTTGAAGGTACTTTGGGAGAAGTTTTGCATATGCCTTTAAATAATAATTTTAGGAGGGCGATTTTTGTCGCGACGCTGAATGCGATAATGCGCAGTTTAAAAAAAGCTGAGGCGACAATTCACTGTAAAGACAAGGAACCGGCGCTTTGTGCCCAGAAATTGTCGCAGTATATCCGGGATCATTATGGAAACCCCAAAATAGCGTTTATCGGATTTCAGCCAGCTATGATCCAGGCCTTGACGGAAGTGGGATTTGATTTGCGGGCGACTGACCTTAATCCGGATAACATCGGCCAAATTCGTTGTGGCACCCGCATTTATGACGCGGCCCTGAATGTGGAACATGCCCGTTGGGCGGATATTGTGTTGTCTACCGGCACTGTACTGGTGAATGACACATACCGTGAATTACAGCAAGGGCAGCCGGTGATTTACTACGGGGTGACTGTAGCGGGTCTGGCTCAAATGTTTGATTTGCCACGGATTTGTTTTTGTGGGCAATGAGCGTTTAGCGCAGCGATGATTGGTTTTGTTCAAAGCCTGTATTATTGGATACTATATAGAATTGGCCGACAATATTTGTTTTTTCGGAGGCCGTAATGAATTTTTTTAGCAACATATCCTATACAAAAGCAACCGGAGTTTCCTTATTTTTTCATGGTATTTTAATTTGTTGCTTGCTTGTTTTGGGACCGGTCGCGCCAATTGACAAACCAACTGAAATCATCGCCGTAGAAGTCGATGTCATTCCTGCCAGCATAGTAGATAGGGGTGATTCGGCGCCTATTCCGCCAGGACAATCGACACAGGCTCACGCTGGTAGGGTGGTTGCCGGTCCGGCGGAAGCGGCCATTCGTACGGAACCGTTACCGCGCGCCGTACACGGGGAAGCAAACGAAACTGCAGTGGCCAAGCCGGTTTCTTCGGGGATTGCGACTGCTTCCTCCGGAGCGGTGCCGATTTCTTCGGGAACGGGGAAAGTGGAAACCGCGGTGGTGGGTGTTGATAAGGACAGCGGGCTAGACGATGGGGCGGGAGTTCAGACAGCCGCTAGTTGCCTTTATAGTCCTAAACCAACTTATCCTCAGGTTGCCAGAAAAGCTGGCTGGGAAGGGGCAGTGTTGGTACGTGCTCTCATCGCTGCCGACGGTTCGGTAGTCACGGTATCGGTACGTGAAGGCAGCGGCTGCGACATTCTGGATGAAGCCGCTTTAAGTTCAGTAAGAAAATGGCGCTTTTCACCGGCCCAAAAAGGCGGTGTACCCATAACAAGCTTTTATGACGTAAAAGTCCGGTTTCGTCTTGTCGATGCATAATAAGGAAAGAGAGTTGATATACATTGTACGAACTATTAAAAGGCGGCTGGATAATGGTTCCCCTGGCCATTTGTTCCGTCGCGGCGATAGCCGTTATTGTTGAACGTTATTTTTTCTTTCGGCGCATTGACGCTACAGATCCTGCTGAAAAGTTGATGAAGTTGGTCGACAATAAACGTATGGACGAAGCGCTGGATATAGCGAGTAAATCTTCTTTGCCGCTTATTAAAGTAATGCTAGCCGGAATAAATAACCGCATCAATCCTTCAAAAGCGATGGAAGCGGCGGGAATCATGGAGATGTCCGCTATGCGACGTGGCCTGCCGGTGTTGGACACTATTGTTACATTGTCACCACTCCTCGGACTTTTGGGAACCATCATAGGCATGATCAATTCCTTTCAAATCATGGCCGTATCTGGAATGGGACAACCGCACGCTGTTACCGGCGGGGTGGCAGAGGCACTGATTGCCACCGCAACAGGCATAACAGTGGCAGTGATTTCTCTCATTCCCTACAACTACTTTCTCTCCCGTATTGAGCGGGAAACGGAAACTATCGAACATTACGCTACCCGGCTGGAAATGGCGCTTACTACTCCGCCGGTGAAGGAGTGACGGCCATGAAAATACCACGAAAGCCGCTTAAAAAAGCTCGTATTGAGATTATACCCATGATTGATACCATGTTTTTCCTACTAGTATTTTTTATGATGGCGACTTTAACGATGTCAAATCAGAAAAGCCTATCGGTCAACCTTCCTCACGCCGCAGGAATGCAGGATAAGCCGCAGCAAGTGATTACGCTGACTTTGACTAAAGACGGTAGCCTCTTTTATAATAAAGAAAAGGTAAGTAATCCGGCTGATGCCGCCATTCTCTTGGTAAACCAAAGCAAATGCGATAAGCAGACATCGGTGATCATCAATGCCGATTGCAGCGTCGAACACGGTCGGGTGGTGGAACTCATGGACGCCATCCGCCAAAGCGGGATCGTCCGGATTGCTGTTGCTGTCAATCCATCGAGCTAAGACATAACAGCATAATTTGGACGAAAAGTGATATATTGAGAAAAAGTGAGAAAACGGGCTGAATCGGGAGAAATTAGCGGAAATTATGAATAACTTAGATTCTATAGTTTCTTTTTGAGCGGATATAAGGCAATGGGTAGAGCGATTGAAATAATCTATATGGCAAAGGGTGGTATAATGATTATAGGTTTTAGATAAAAGGAGATGTTTAACGAATGGGAGATAAAAGCCCTAAAAATAAGAAAAAACAACTGAAAAAAGTCGCTGAGAAAAAGGCCGCTGCCCATAAGGAACAAGCGGATATTTTAAAATCCGAATGACTTTTCAAACGAGTTGCAACATATATAATCGGTTGCAGCTTTTTTGTTGATGAAAAACGAAAAACTGGTTGATATATAGTTAAGCCCCCGGCGTGTGTGAAGCCGGGGGCTTAACTGCATTTGTCGTAATGGCTATTATCGATTATAAATTTAGGTATTCGCCATTGTGAAATAAAAATTCAGGAGCCTTCTCCGTGGCGTTGACCAGTGTGACTTTGATTTTTTACTTTCTTAGATCCTGAAAGTGGTTCAGGTATATCGTTGTCATTATTCTTTGTACGCCTAGGGGCATTTGGCGGTTCTACAGGGTAAGCTTCGGGCTTAGTCATAATATCTCCTCCAATTTATAGATTTGCTAACCTTATTACATAGCGTACGACGCCCTATTTGGTTTTATCCGTGGAAGATTTGAGGTTAATTGTACTTTTTCTCCAACGCAAGAGTACTTTGATAAGTTTGTACGGAAGTGTGGACACAGCGATTCGAAAATGCTGTGGAGCAAGTACCGCAGTCCATCCCCGTGCTAGAGGCTTGTATACGTTCTCAAAATTTGTCGAAATTTGCCGAAAAGTTTTCCGGGTAACTAGTTAACTTTTTTGCAGGATTTTATAGAAATTTCAAGAAAATTATATAATAAAGATGAGTTCCGAGTCATTAGTTTCCATTCCGGAAGTAATGACCGAAGGGTATGAAGAGTAATTTTTATGCCTGCCCCTATTGTGCGAAGGAAGTCTGGTAAATCAGGCTTCTTTTTTTATTTAAGTAGGAGCCTCAAAATTGGATCGATAATTGAATTAAAGGAGTATGAACCTTATGAATGCAACATTAGAAAAAGTAGAGAACAGTGAAGCTTACTTGGAGTTTATGATTGAAGCAGAAAAATTTGAGGAAGGTCTTGAAAAATCGTACAAAAAGAACGTTAAAAAATATAATATCCCTGGTTTTCGGAAAGGGAGTGCACCGCGTTCAAGATTGGAATCGAAATATGGACCAGAAGTGCTCTATGAAGATGCTATTGATTTTGTTGTACCAAATGAATATTATGCTGCCATTAAGGAGTTGAATTTAAAAACTATTGGCGAGCCTGATATTGAAGTAGGATATATAGTAAAAGGAAAACCAGTTAATGTTAAGGTGCGTGTACCAGTTAAACCTGAAGTTAGCCTTGGAAAACTGGAAGGCTTAGAAATCAAAGTACCAAAACCGTACGAAGTGACTGAAAAGGATATTGAGAAATATTTGCAAGACTTGTGTTCGAAAAACAAAACAGTCATTGAGAAAGCCAAAGAACCTGCCACCCTTGGAGATACAGTAACCATTGATTATGAATGCACAGTAGAAGATACTGATGTTGGGGGAAAAGAAGAAAATTGTAAGATAATTCTTGGATCAGATTCATTTTTTCCTGGCTTAGAGGAAAAATTGGTGGGGGTAAAAAAAGGCGACAAGTTGAATGTTGAAGTTAGCTTTCCCCAAGAACATCCGGCGGTTCAATTGGCTGGTAAAAACGCATTTTTCAAGGTAAAAGTAAAAAATGTTGAAAACATTCAACTTAGAGAACTAAATGATCAGTTTGCCCAGGAAGTGGCAAAATTGAATAGTCTGGAGGAATTACGTTTAGACGTTAAGCAGAAGATTGTTGAAATGGCTTCTCAGCGTGATTTGAATATGAAAAAACAAGCTGTTATTAAGGCTTTATTGAATGCATGTGAGTTTGATGTTCCCGAACCCCTTGTCATGCAGCAAGCTCAGTCGATGTTAGAGGAGTTTACAAATCATTTAAAAGCTGAGGGAGGAACCATTGAACTGTATCTTCAGATGAACAATATGGATTTTGCAAGTTTCAAAAAGCAAATGTGGGAAAACGCTAAAATAGTTATCAAATCCAATTGTCTGTTGGAAAAAATTATTGAAGAAAAGAATTTCGAAGTAACTGACGAAGAACTAAATAATGGCATTGAGGCATTTGGTATTAGTATCGGTATGGCACGAGAAAACGCAAAAAAAGAGAATCTTGGTCCACTAGTTAACAAAGTGTCGTTTGATTTAAAGGCAGACAAGGCAGTCCAATATGTGCTGAATCATGCGGTTGTTGCAATTGCTGATGCAACTGAGACTACAACTGAGGAGCCACAAGTTAATTCGTAAAAATAATGGGCTAGATACAAACAAAGTGAAACTAAGGTTGTTCAAAGATTGAGAAAGCCGCTAATTATCTGTAATCTTGCAGACAATTAGCGGCTTTTGCTTATGTAGGTCTGGTTTCGCACCCAACATCTAAACATAGCCATTCATATTATTAAACGTTATAAAAAATGCCCGCTATGCGGGCGAGATTCAATTATTCAAAGGAGTAGGAAAATTGACCGTGGGCTCCATTTTCCTTAATAGAAAAGAAATAGACAGTTGTCCAATCCTTTGTGCTAACATATTCTCCACCTTTACCCCAATATTGGAAATTACTAGAGGTATTAACTGGTGACGAAATATCTGGATCAGATAGATTCGCATTGGGATCGCCTTGCCAGACGCAATTGTATGATATGGCATACAAACCAAGGCCTTGTTCCCAATCACCATAATGTTCGATTGTAATTGTAGTGGAGGAATTAGGCTTGATAATAAACCAGCCCTTGGTATAATCTGTATTACGGTTGGCATCCCAACCATGAAAAGTTACATATACAATTTCTGGTCGATTGTTAATCAATTCCAGCGTGGCTGTGTTTGCGGCTGAAGCCGGATTTGGTACAGTCACCATCACCAGCGTAAGCAGAATCAAACCTAAAAGAATTCGCATGATGTCCTGTCGATAGTTTTTCATTTACTATCATCTCCTTTGAATATCTTAAGAAAACCTAAGTATATGAGGGTTACTATCCTTATCCTGCCCAAAAAGATAAATCCTCTTGATTTTGGGCATTAGCAGCAAAAAATACTCCTAACAATTTATAGCTGCATTTTAATGATATAGGAATCAAAGCATTTTCACAAGTCTGATAGAAAAAACCTTTAATCACTAGATAGAGAGAAACTTTATTTTATTGAAATGCCATCTATTTTTGTGCTAAAGTGGTGGAACCCAAAATAGAAAAGGCGTTTATGAATTTGCAGGAAATTCGTGGATTGCAAAGAATATTTTGGTATGGTTCTTTTTTAGTAAAGGGAGGTTGTCTGTGTCAAATATGAAACGCAAGAAACCAAGCGATATTATCTACGATGTAGATGAAAAACCGCCGCTTCGAACATTGATGCCTTTGGTATTGCAACAAATTATCGCACTCTCTGTTGATCTAATGTTCCCGGTGCTTATTGTTTCGGCAATTGGCGGTTCAACAGAACTGGCACAAAGCTTGGTAAGTTTGATGATGATCACTATGGGAATTGGGACGATATTACAGTCATGCAATAAAGGAGCGGTGGGATCCGGGTATTTCTGTGCTCAGGAAACGAATTCCTTATTTTTCCCTGTTTCCGTTTTGGCAATTAAGACTGGCGGCCTACACCTGATGCTGGGAATGACAGTCGTGGCGGGAATAGCGCAAGCACTGTTTAGCAGAGTGGTACACAAAATGCGGGTACTGTTCCCGGTGGAAATAACGGGCTTAATTATTGTGATGCTAGCAATTTCTCTGATCAAATATTCTTTTTTTAGTTTTGTAGGAGACGGAAAAGGTTCTGACGGGTCGGAAGCAATAATAGCATTTGTCACACTAGGAGTAATTATGTTTATGCATGTGTGGGGAAATGAAAGTTTGCGGCAGTATTCGGTATTGGCCGGCATTGTGGTGGGTTTTTTGGTCTCTTATTTCACTGGTGTGCTTACGGAGGAACATTTACAAAAAATATCGGCAGCGCCTGCGATGGCTTTTCCTAGTATTAACCATATTGGTTGGTCGTTCAACATAGAATTGTTAATACCATTTTTACTTGTGGCATTTTGCTCCAGCATAAAAACAGTGGGTAACATAACTGTTTGTCAGAAAATGAATGATGCGAATTGGACCAGGCCGGATATGAATACAATTAGTGGTGGTTTGTTGGCTGAAGGCTTCGGGACAATAATCAGCGGCTTATGTGGAACAATGGGTCAAACAACCAGTTCCAGTAGTATGGGGTTGTCCATCGCAACCGGAGTTCTTAGCCGCTATATCGGGTATTGTGTGGGTACGGCATTCATAATATTGGCCTTTTTTCCTAAAATCGCAGCTGTATTTGCCATCATGCCAGAACCGATTATGGGGGCAATTCTCATGATGTCAATAGCATTCGTAGTTCCGTCGGGAATGCAGATTTGCACTTCGCGTATGCTGGATGCACGCAAATCTTTTGTTTTGGGTTTGGCCTTCGTCACCGGTCTGGTTGTTGAGATGTTTCCCGGTTTTGAATCAACCTTTCCTGTTTATATGCAGCCTTTCTTCAAATCCTCGTTGGCTGCTTCGAGTATAACGGCTATCTCTCTTAATTTGCTATTCCGTGTTGGTGTTGCCAAACATCACGTGATTAAAATGACTCCCGGTGTCACCACTTCGGAAGAGGTTGCCAATTTCATGGAAGCTCACGGAGCTGCGTGGGGTGCACGAAAAGAAATTATTAATCGTGCATCGGCAGTACTCAATGAATTTATGGAATCTGCGGCTAATCTAGGATTAATACAAGAAGAGGTCAACGTAGATGCCAGCTTTGATGAATTTAATCTTGATGTGGAGCTTTACTATAAGGGTACATTGATGCAATTTCCAGACATAAGACCAACGCAAAATGAACTTTTACAAGATGACACAGCATTTTTAAAATTATCTGGTTTTCTAATTAAGCAGCATGTTGACTGGCTTAAGTCTGAAAGCCAGAATGATAACTGCCACATAAAATTCCACTTTGATCATTAGAATCACTAAATTCAGAATCACTGAACCCGCGAAAAATTTCGCGGGTTTTTTTCAAATAGAAAAGTATATACTTTCGGATAGTATCGCTAAGAATAATTACGTTATACAATTATTAATGTCAGTATATTTCATACTGAGACATAAGTTTTACCACTCATTAGCGGGGTAAATGGACGATTGATGCTTCATGCTTCATGCTTGGAAGAGTGGCAATGGGGGATTTGCCTTTGCAACAGGGCCTGTTTACATGTGCAAATTCAGAACGTTAAACATTAATGGAGGTGTGTAGTTATGGGTTGTTCGAAAATAAGACTGCTTGTAGGTATGTGTTTGTTGGTGGTGATGATGGCGTTGCCAAGTGTGGGGTTGGCCGGAAGCCAGGATTTTACTTTGGTGAACAATTCGCCTTATAGTATCGTTGGTTTTTGGGTAGCACCGGCTAATAGTGATAATTGGGAAGAAAACCTGATGGAAGGCACGTCTTTGGCAGCAGGCGACAGCATTGAAATCAGCTTTGACAATTCCAGTGATACCCAGTGGTGGAATTTCAGAGTCAAAGACGGCAGCGGACATGTTTGGACCTGGGAAAAAAATGATTATGATTTAAACCAAATCTCACAAATTACGTACTATTATAATAACTCTGGCAAAGGCGCGATTAACTATAAGTAACGCAAAATGATACAAAGGGCCCTGTTGCAAGGGGAAAATCAGGGATAGTGCTAGTTCCCCGAGATTATTATGACATTGGTGACAGATAAAGGTCGGCGATTAGGTGATGAATTTGCCAGCACACAAGTAATTGAGGTAAGTCAATATAGACGGTAACCCAGAAGATGAAGAAAAAGTAGTTCTGTACTCTAGTTTAGTAGGACATTAAGGAGTGACTAGGAGGCAATGTATAGAGATGCTGTTACAAGTAACAAGAAAGCTAATGATTATTTTAGTTTTATTGACGATAATCTGCAGTGCCGCAGCACCACCTGCGGAAGCTCTTAAACTTACCGTAGATAATCGCTATGACCAGCCCAAGACTTTTTCGGTTCTGTATTATGATGAAACCGTTAACAAATGGCTTTGTATTGGCTGGTACAACGTGCCGGCCAACGACCAGAAAGAATATTCCTTCCCCAATTCTAAAGAGTTGCCGTACGCGTTTGCATTTAGCACGGCATGGCATGGCGGTGACACAAGTGATGATATCCAGATGATTGTGACACCAAGTAAATTTCGCTATTATGAGGACGAAGCTTTTCCTGAAGGTGCCGGTGCCAAGCTGGTGACCTTTGGAAAATTTGATATTCATGATGGTTCAGCGCAACTTGTTTTTGGTGGCGACAGAAAAACGGAACCGGCGCAAGCGGCGTCGGCAGGTCTAGGCGGTAAAATTGTGGATATTGCGATGAAAATGAAAGGCAAGCCATATGTGTGGGGTGGTTCGTCGCCAGAAACCGGCTTTGACTGTTCCGGACTTACTTACTATGTACTTGGACAGCTTGGAATAAATATTGAACGTACTGCCGACATCCAGTATCATCCCCAGGAATCTATCAGTTTCAAAGATTTACTGCCAGGGGATTTGGTGTTCTTTGCCTGGCATGGTGGGGAACCAGAGCATGTGGGGATTTACATCGGTAATGGGAAATATATTGATGCGCAAAATACAGTTGGTGCAGGGCCGGGCGCTACCGGGCTGGTAACGGTGAGTTCCTTTGATAACTGGAATAAAAAATACTTTGTGGGCGGGCGGCGCTTATGATACGGATAACGCTATCACCACTGATGCATTTTCACGGCGCTACACTGTAAAAACTTTATAGTCTTAAAAAACGTCAATCATCTACCATTGGGAAGATGATTGGCGTTTTTTGTTGCTTCAGAGACAATGGAGAATCCGTACAATGGCTGAATAAGCGTTACAATACTAATTTAATTTTGCAAATAATATAAAATTCTAAATTATTCATATTTACTTTTAAATCAGAATGTGAGATAATATGACCATCAACGTAGGATGTAGTATGTAGTACATCCTAAATATAGGGAGGGCTTTTTAGTGAAAGTAGCTTTAGTTTATACGGGTACCACACCAGAATTGATTGAGTTGGTAGAAAAAGAGGTTCGGCAATTACTTCCGAAAGATACCGAGATAATCAGCAGCCAAGATCCGTCGATTATTGCAGAAGTTAGAGATAACGGATATGTAACGGCGCCCCCGGCGGCTAGACTTGTTAGCATGTTTATGAAAGCGGTATCTGATGGTGCAGATGCTATTCTTAATATTTGTTCATCAGTTGGAGAAGTAGCTGATGCTGCTCAAGATATTGGTAAATATACTGGCATTCCAATCGTACGTATCGACGAAGAAATGTGCCGGGAAGCTGTAAAAGCAGGAGCACGTATCGGTGTTATGGCTACGCTGCAAACGACTTTGGTTCCAACCAAAAACACCATCATGCGGGTAGCACGGGAAATGAACAAGCATGTAGAATTAGTAGATGTGTTGGTTGACGGTGGTTTTGGACTTGATCAAGAACAGTTCAAACAACTGATGACGAAATATGCGGGCGAAATCTGTGACAAGGTTGATGTTATTTTGTTTGCACAAGGTTCTATGGCTTACTGTGAAGAATATATTCATCAAAAATGTGGGAAGCCGGTTCTGTCCAGTCCGCGATTCGGTGCATTAGCGCTTAAAGAAGCTTTGGTGAAACAAGGTTTAATCAAATAACTCTTATGTTTCCTAAGTCAGTTCCTTACAATGAATTTATCATAAATAAAAAATAGAGGTGCCGTCCCCTGCCGATAGGCTGGGACGGTTTGAACCTCCGCTGTTGATGGTAAAAATTTTAGATTATTAGTAAAAGGAGCGAAAGAAATGATTGAAAAATTAGGAAAAATCGTAAAATTCATTACGAGGTTTTTCTCTTTGTGGATTATTTTGGGTGTTATTGCTGCCTATATGACTCCGGAAACATTTAAGCCATTATCCAAATATGTTGGCTATTGTATTATGGCGGTTATGCTAAGTATGGGGCTTACTGTATCAGTGAATGATTTTAAACTGATTTTTTCGCGGCCTAAAGATGTGTTTTGGGGCATTGTTTTGCGGTATATGATCATGCCGTTTATTGCGTTTGGATTAACAAAGCTGCTTGATTTGCCACCGGCTTTGGCTGCAGGACTTATTCTTGTTGGTTGCTGCCCAAGTGGAGTGGCCAGTAATGTTATGACATTTTTGGCTAAAGGAGATACCGCACTTTCAATAACGGTTTCTACCATCAATACTGTTATAGCGCCGTTTATTACGCCGTTTATGTTTACATTTTTAGTAGGTTCCATAGTCCCTGTTAATCCTCAGGCTATTTTGTTCGATATATTGAAGATTGTTTTGATTCCCGTATTTTTAGGGGCAGTTATTCGGGCGGTTGCATCTGATTTTGTTGATAAAATCATGCCGATTATTCCAATCGTATCTGTTATTGCTATATTTGTTACTACTAGTTCAGGGTTTGCTCTCAGTGCCGGTTCACTGGCTAATGTTGCTTTGATCGCTGTTGTAGCCGTAGTTCTCCACAATATCCTTGGTCTTACAACAGGGTACTGGGCTGCGCGTGGTGTAGGAATGCCTCATTTCAAAGCTAAGGCAATTTCTTTTGAAATAGGCATGGAAAATGGCGGTTTGGCGATGGCGCTCGCAATAGCACATCTTGCCCCGTTAGCCTTTATCCCGGCTGCCATATTTAATTTGGTACACAATCTTACTGGCCCAACCTTGGCAAGCTACTGGCGCGAAAAAGAAGAAAAAAAGGCAGCTGCCGCTGAAAATGTGGAAAGTGTTGTTGAATCCTAAGATTTGCTTACTATTGCTAGATACGCAACTAATATAAAGGGGTTGAATATATTGGAAAATATTACACTTGCATTAGCAAAAAAAATAGGGAATTATGCTGAAGAGATCGTTGCGAAAGAATATGGAGCAAAACCGTTTAGTGTGGCTGTTTGTGATAAGGACGGATTTACCGTTTTGTTCAATAAGCTGGATGGTGCCAAATTATTAACTATCAACCTTACGCCTAATAAAGCGTATACTGCTGCAAGAATGGGTGTAAGTACTGCTGACTTCCTGCTGCGGTTGCAAAGGGACAATCTCAACATATCGTATTTTGCTGATGATAAATTTGTGGGAATGCCAGGTGGCATGCCGATATATAATGATCAGCAACAGATCATCGGTGCAGTCGGCATCGGCGGGCTGAAAGAAGATGGTGAGGTTGCTGTCAAAGTGGCTGCTGCGGCGATTAATTTATAAGAAACTGCATAATTGTATGTCGAACGTTTTTGAACCAGTATTTTATCACATAGAGTCTTAGGATTGTGTTGGACCGACGTATGATGTTATACTGAAAAAACAAAATAACATCAGGAGGTCCATATGGTAAAAGAAACTTTTTTAAGAGAAATAGGTGGCAAATCTGTGGTAGAGCAGATTGTAGATAATTTTACGAATGCTATTATCAATGGAGAGTTGAAGCCGGGCGATAAGATTCCGACAGAAAATGAACTCTGTGTATCTATGGGGGTCGGCAGAAATTCTGTTCGTGAGGCAATTAAGATATTAGTAGCTTATGGTGTTCTTACAATCAAACGGGCAGAAGGAACCTTTGTAAACCAAGGTTATGACAGCAAAATGTTATACCCTGTTCTGTATGGAATCATTTTACAAAAGGATTCTGCAAATCAAATTGTGGAACTTCGTAAAATAATTGATGTTGGGATACTCCAATTGGCGATAGATAAACTGGATTTAGACTCCTTGCATAAAGTGGAACAGGCGATGCAGGATCTTGAAAAAAAGATTACCGCAGCAAATGTAGAAGCCAAAGATATATTTGAAGCAGACATCGCTTTTCACATGGCATTGGTTGATATTACCGAAAATGCTTTATTAAAAGGAATTGGCTTTTATGTAGATCAGATTACCAGAAAATCTAGAATGAAGGCGACAGAAAAGTTTATCAATGAAAAAGCGACAGAGCAGTTTCTGCTAATGCACAAGGATATGCTGCGTGTTTTAAAAGAAAAAGACAGGGATCAGATTAATGAAGTAGTAGAAACCCATTATCGGTATTGGGAAAAAGTAAACTTTTAAGGGGCATTCACAATGCTGGTAAATTTAAAAGACATCCTCAAGGAAGCTTATGTCAAAAACTATGCTATAGGTGCTTTTAATGGTTATAATTATGAAACCTTTAAAGGAATCATCGATGCAGGCGACGCGACAAAAATCCCGGTTATTTTGGCGTTTGGTGCCAAGTACCTGAAGAATATGTCACTGGAAACGGCATATTCCATGGCAAAGAGTCTGGGAGAGGGAAGCGAAACACCGATTTGTTTGCATCTGGATCATTGTAGTGATCTAGATACGGTGTTTCGCGCCATTCGTACCGGTTTTGGCTCAGTCATGTATGACGGTTCGGCATTGTCATTTGAGGAGAATGTAAAAAATACAAAACTGGTTTGTCAGATAGCGCATGTTTGTGGTGTCTCGGTGGAAGCTGAGCTGGGATGCTTGGCGGCTGGAGAACGTTCTCATGAAGGCTCGGTGTCAGATGTGGAAGTTTATACCGAACCTATGGCAGCGAAGCAGTTTGTGGAAGCGACACAGGTTGATGCATTGGCTGTTTCGATTGGGACTGTGCATGGATTGTATAAAACGGTACCTAATATACGCCTTGATTTATTGGAAACCATCAATACGCTGCTGGCAATGCCGTTGGTGTTGCATGGTGGCTCGGGGCTGTCAGAGAAGGATATTTTAGGCTGCATTGCTCAAGGCATTGCCAAAATCAATATCAATACGGAAATTTCCGTATATGCTGTCGACAAGACAACGAAGCTTTTAGCTAATAAGCAGCCGCATTTTTCGGAGTTGTCTTTAAACCAGGTCGGTTATGTGAAAGACATTGTAAAAAAACACATATCGTTTTTTAACCGGCGGTGTTTAACCGCTAGTGATAGGTAAGTTTGTTATAGGAGGGAAAAAATGGATAAGGTAATGATTTCAGTTGCTCCGGTAGCTGCTACAGATAAAAAAATTGTTCCGGAAAAAATTGCTGAAGATGTTTTGAATTGCTCTAAGGCAGGAGCTGCTATGGTGCATTTGCATGTACGCGATGCCCAGGGGAACCTGACTACAGATATGAGTGTCCTGGAGGAAACGCTGCGGCTGATTCGTAAGGATTCTGATATCATCATAGAAGTGTCAACAGGTGGTGTTTCTAACCTGAACATAAAGGAACGTTGTGTTCCCTTGTATTCAGATCTTGTAGAAGCCTGTTCATTGAATGTTGGTTCCACTAATTTGGGTAAGGCTGTCTATTGTAATCCAATTGATGATGTGGAATATTGTGTTCGTGAATTATTAAAGATGAAAAAAACACCGGAAGTGGAAGTATTTGAAATCGGCCATACTTTTGCGATGAAAGAACTTATGGAACAATATGATTTTTGCAATCCAGTTCTTTTTAGTATTGTTTTGGGGCATAAAGGAGAAGCTCCAGCCACGCCGCAAGCATTGGCTGCGATGATTCAAATGATTCCGCCGGGGGCTCTCTGGGGCATCACTCATGCCAACAGACGGGATTATTCCATTATTGCGGCGGCTCTGGGAATGGGGGCCAGTACCGTTAGAATTGGTTTTGAAGATAGTAACTATTTGGACGCAAATATAGTAGTCGATACCAATGTTCCCTTGGTAGAAAAGACTATACGACTTCTTAGAGCTATGGATAAAGAACCGATGAGTCCGGCTGAGGCAAGACAACATTTTAATATATTCAGCAAATGAATAGGATTGAAGAAATGAAACCACTACAAAAGCTGAGTGCTGATATTTTACAATCATATCCGACGGTAAATGAAAATTATATACAGACACTGTTAGTACAGGCTGTTAAGAATGATCCGCATAAAATCATTGTACTGGATGATGATCCAACCGGTATTCAGACTGTGCATGATATTTCCGTGTACACAGATTGGTCTTATGAAAGTATTAGCAACGGCTTTAAGGAGAAAAACAAAGTCTTTTACATTCTGACGAATTCGCGCGGTTTTACAGAAGAACAGACAAGTAAAGCGCATCGGGAAATCGGCGAAATGATTGCTCAAGTTGCTAAGGACCAGCAGCAAAAGTATCTGATTGTTAGCCGCAGCGATTCCACTCTCAGGGGCCATTATCCTTTGGAAACAGTGATATTAAAAGAACAAAGCGAGCGTTATTCTGACCTAAAGGTTGATGGTGAAATTATCTGTCCCTATTTTAGGGAAGGTGGCCGCTTTACGATTGATAACATTCATTATGTGCAGTATGGGGATTTTCTTGTTCCAGCTGGCGAAACTGAATTTGCCAAAGACAAAACATTTGGTTATCAGTCATCAGATTTGACCGAGTATATTGAAGAAAAATCAAAAGGCTGCTATAAGAAAGAACAAGTTGTAACGATTTTACTGCAAGAATTGCGGGCACTCAACATTGATAAAATTGCTGACAAACTGATTCAGGTAACGAATTTTGGGAAAGTAGTAGTCAATGCTATTGATGTCTGTGATGTAAAAGTATTCTGTATAGCCCTTTACCGCGCACTTGCGCGAGGAAAATATTTTCTGTTTCGTACCGCTGCCGGCATTGTAAAAGAATTAGGCGCTATCACGGATAAGCCGCTTTTGACGAGACAAGAGATGGTAACAAGCAGTGGCGCTACTGGCGGGATCATTGTGGTTGGTTCCCATACACGGAAAACAACAAGCCAAGTCGAGCAATTAAAAACGTTCGAGGGAATACGGTTTATCGAGTTTAATTCTGATTTGGTTCTTGAAGAAGAACGTTTTCAGGAAGAAATTGCTGCAGTCGTAAAGCGGGAAGAAGAACTGTTGAAGCAGGGTGTTACAGTCGTCGTTTATACTAAACGAAAATTATTAACGTTGGACAATGATTCGAAACAAGATGCTTTGGCGCGTTCTGTTAAAATATCAGATGCAGTACAATCACTGGTTGGCAGACTGAATGTAACGCCGGCCTTTGTTGTTGCAAAAGGCGGTATTACGTCTAGCGATGTTGGAACTAAAGCGTTAAAAGTAAAACGTGCCAACGTACTTGGTCAAATAAGGCCGGGTGTACCAGTCTGGCAAACAGGTAAAGAAAGTAAATTTCCGCAGATACCTTATGTGATATTTCCTGGAAATGTTGGGGAGCAAAATACACTTAAAGAAGTCGTGGAAATATTACTGGCAAAATAGTAAAACTAAGAAAAATTAGTAAGATAATGCTGTAAATCTAAACCTCCAATGTTAAGTAAAATAAAACTAATATTGGAGGTATTTTATAATGTTTTTTAGGAATTAAGAGAAATTAGGAGGGTAAGTACAATGGATAAAATCGGATTTGTTGGACTGGGAATCATGGGGAAACCGATGGCTATGCATCTTCTGAAAGCCGGTTATGAGGTAACCGTTTTTGACATTAACCCGCAGGCTGTCGCAACTTTAGTTGAGGCTGGCGCCAGTGGGGCGGATTCACCTATGGAGCTTGCACAAAAAAGTAATATAGTCATTACGATTGTACCTAAGGCAGATCATGTTTGGGATGTAGTTACCGGAGAAAAAGGGTTATTAAAAGGAGCAACTGCCGGAACGATCATTATTGATATGAGTTCTATATCGCCAGTTGATTCGAAAAGTATTGCTGAAGTGGTAGCAAAGAATAAATGTATTATGTTTGATGCTCCGGTAAGTGGGGGAGAACCTGGTGCCATCAATGCTACGCTCGCTTTCATGGTTGGAGGGCCTGAAGAACATCTGAATAAAATCGAAAAAGTACTTTTGGCAATGGGTACGAGCGTGACTTTAGTTGGTAGTAATGGTAGTGGTTCGGTAGCTAAACTGGCAAATCAAATTATGGTAAATCTTAATATTGCAGCAATGTCAGAGGCTTTGGTACTCGCACAAAAGACAGGTGTTGATCCGGCCAAGGTATATCAGGCTGTTCGCGGTGGTTTGGCTGGCAGTGCTGTTTTGGATGCAAAAGCACCAATGGTTGTAAAACGCAACTTTAAAGCAGGTGGCCGATTGGATATTAATTTGAAAGATATTACAAATGTAATGGATACTGCACATACCATTGGAGTACCACTGCCGCTGACAGGCCAGCTTTTGGAAATTATGCACGCACTTAAGGTAGATGGCCATATAGGGGATGACCACGCCGGGATTATTCAGTTCTATGAAAAGTTAGCCGGAGTTGAAGTAAAAGAAGGCTGTTAAGCTAGGAAGTGGGACGTATGGACGTAGTAGAAGAGAAAAATCAAGAGTTGTTAACTCAGTATATGCGGTTGCTGCCAATGTTTTCTGACTTAATTCGCGGTGATCACAGTATGTCGATGACTGACAGGGAAAAACATATCTTTTTTAAACAGGCAAAGACATTTAGTCTTACTATACCGCTGAATGCACCCGTAAAACCCGGAATGGCTTCTTTTGATGTATTGCGGGAAGGCAAAGCGATAATTCGCCGGATACCAACCGAAACATGGGGTGTTCCCATTATAGCTGTTGTTATTCCCTTGCGTAACGATGACGGCGATGTGATAGGAACTGCTGCTATACAGGAATCTGTGGACAATATCGAAAATCTGAGAAAAATGTCACAGGAGCTTCATGACAGTATAAACACGCTGGCAGGAACATCAGAGGAGATATCAGCTCAAACTGAAGAAATAGCAAGTGTCGTCCGAACACTAGCGTTAACAGCTGACCTATCTCAAAAAAGAGTACGAGAAACTGATCAGGTTTTAGCTTTGATCCGGTCCTTTGCCGGGCAGACAAATCTGTTAGGGCTGAATGCCGCTATCGAAGCTGCCCGGGTAGGTGATCAAGGACGTGGTTTTGGTGTGGTAGCCAATGAGATCCGAAAATTGGCTACTAGTACTAGCGAATCTGTGGAAAAAATTGAAACAATTATCCACGCGATCCAGGGTGACAGTGATAATACAAGCCTACAGACTGAACAAATCGCTAGTGTAACAGGTCAAGTTGCGGATGCAATTGCCCATCTAGTGGAAGCGGTGCAGACAACGGCAGCCACTGCACAGAAGCTCGAGTCTCTTGCAGAAGCGGCTAACGGGGCCTAACTCAATGACTGCGAGCCCATTCAAGAGGTGGTTTACATGGCCGGTATTGTCAGTTTTGGCTATATTGGTGAATTAAGCTTTTGTTGACGCTAAATCGAATTCGTTGATCGTTCCAAGAAAATCAGGGGGCCGTGCTGAAAACGTAAACATTTCAGCATGGCCCCTTTTGCATTACCGGAAAGAATAGCTTTTTTTCGATAATATAGAAGAATAACTTAAAATTACAATATCAATATTACTAAATAAAGAAAGGATATTGCCTAAAATTGTCGAAATATAAATATAATTAAAACTATACTACATAAGCAGCTTTTTTGGTAGAAAAAGAGCATCCTGTCCATTTCGCGGTGTCTATATGAAGAACTGCTTGATATAGGATCAAGTATATATTTAGTTATATTGAGGAGGAGTGATAAACATGTCAAAGGATGTAAAAACGGCTGGGGTTAGATTACGAAGTATGAAAACAAAGTTGGTTATTGCAGTTTGTCTTGTGGTGGCTTTATCGATAAGTGTTTCTGCTTTTTTTAGTCTTAGAGGCAGTGAACAAGCACTGTCCAAACAGATTGAGGCAGAGATGCGGAGCAATGCGGAAGCTACCGCCGAAGGAATTGGTAAGGACGTCGCGGCGATAAAAGCAAAGGTTGAATTTATTGCAATGGATGCAAAAGTTAAGTCTGAGGATCAGGCTGTTATCATCGCTCGTTTGGCGGAAATAAAGCAGACACAGTCGACTATCGAGACTCTATTCTATGTGGATATGAACGGACGCTATCAGACAAGTGAAGGGACAAACGGCTCGGTAGCTGAACGTGACTATTTCAAAGATGCCATACAAAAGAAAGGTACTATTGTATCCGGAGACCCGGTGGTTTCTAAAGCAACCGGCAAGCTGGTTGCGGTGGGGATATCCCCGGTAACGGGAAACAATGGTCAACTCAAAGGCTTTGTGGCCGCAGCAATGAATATTGATAGCATTAACAGCTATGTATTAGACCGAAAATTTGGCAAAGATGGCTATGCCTATGTTGTAGGACGTTCAGGCCTGATTTTCATTCATCCTAGTGATAAAGTCGCATTGAAAGTCAATTCTTTGACCGATGCCGTTGCCCCGGAACTAAAGGAAATGACAAAAGCGGCGATTGATGGGAAAATAGGGGCCAGAGAATATGAATTTCAGGGGATATCAAAATACGCAGGCTATGCATCAATACCTGGTACGTCATGGGGGGTGAGCACCACCCAGAGTAAAGCGGAAGCTTTAAGTGTAATTTCCGCCATTCGAAATCAGTCGATACTTATCGCTGGTATAGCAATATTGCTAGCCGGAGTGTTTATGTACTTTATCGCAGGCAGAATGACGAAGCCGATCACCCGCCTTGCAGAAGCAGCGCAAAAGATGGCTGAAGGTGATTTGACTCAAACTGTACATATAACGTCAAATGATGAGGTTGGACAATTATCAATAGCGTTCAATACCGTGGGAGCCAATCTGAAAAATATCATTCAGCAGATGCAAAAGAATGCAGAACTACTTGCGGCCTCCTCCCAGCAGCTTACCGCCAGCGCCGGGCAATCAGCCAATGCGGCGAATAACGTGGCCGTTTCGACTCAGGAAGTTTCGGCCGGACTGCAGACTGTTTCCGCCTCTACAGAAGAAATAACTGCGTCGGCTGAGAATGTAGGAGCCAATGTAATGCAGATTACACAAAACGCGGCACAGGGCAGTAATGTGGCCAAAGGTGTGGAACAGCAGGCCCTCAACCTACAACAAAATGCCCAGTCTTCGCGTCAATCTGCTGTGGACTTGTATGATGACATCAGCAAGCGGGTGATTCAGGCTATCGCTGATGCCAAAATAGTGGAAGAAATATCTACTATGGCTGCTTCTATAGCGGCTATTGCCGGACAGACAAACCTACTGGCATTAAATGCCGCCATTGAAGCTGCACGGGCTGGTGAACAGGGTCGTGGCTTCGCGGTGGTTGCCGAAGAAGTGCGCAAGCTGGCAGAAGAATCAGCCAATGTGGTTGGCGGTATTCAAAAACTTACGAAACAAGTACAAGGTGCGATCGGTGAATTGGTTGGCAATAGCAATGAACTATTGCAGTTTATTGATCAAACAGTCCGCAAGGACTATGATGCCTTTGTGAATGTTGGGCAACAGTACAAGCGGGACGCGGACGCATTTCTAAGTATTACCACAGATATTGGTTTCCAATTGCAGCAGGTGACTGGTGAAATGAACGAAGTTAACCGTGCCATCGAATCTGTTGCCGCTACCATTGTGCAAAGTGCTTCAGGGACGCAGGACGTATCCCAGAGCATAGTCAGCGTCAGTCAGGAACTGGATGGGATTAACCGAGCAGCAAAAGCGCTAGCAGATACAGCAGGTGGCTTGAATCAAATGACTTCGCGTTTCAAAGTGTAATTTAATTCAACTATAGTTGGCGGCTACCGATAAGAAGATCCTGTAATGCCTTACATAAGGTGTTGCGGGATCTTATTGTATTAGCAGAATTTATTAATTTTTTGTGCCTGCAAGTCCTTAAAAATTAAATCATTGCGTTACTAATAAAACAAGTTGTATAATAATACAATGATGGTTATGTTTAGTTATGTTCATTTTAGTTTTAAACCTTATAATAGCTTATTATTTATTGAAATAATAGGATAATTGTGATATGTGTAATACAAAGATATAGTTGTAAACATAGCTTATATTCAGTTACGTTAGATAATGTTTTTGCATATGTAGAAAGTTAGCATATGATGTTGTAAAAATAATCACGAGGAAGGGGGGATTAGAAATGGAGGAGTTGCTTATCTTTCATGCAGGGAGTCTAAGTGAGTCTCTGCAGCATATTGCGCAGCATTTTGAAGGAGAGCATCCCGGCGTTAAGGTTCACATGGAAGGGAGCGGAGCCCGAGAAGCGGCGCGTAAAGTGACTGATCAGCGGCGTTCCTGCGATATTGTAGCATCAGCTGATTATCAGGTCATTGAAGATATGTTGAAGCCAGATTATGCAAGGTTTAATATTCTTTTTGCCGGAAACAGGTTGGTTCTTTCTTTTAGCAACAAAAGTAAGTTCGCTGATGAGATCAATAAAGAGAATTGGTTCGAAATTTTGCTGCGGGAGGGAGTGGTATACGGCCACACTAACCCCGAATTAGATCCTGCAGGCTATCGCGCCCGGCTATGTTGGCAGTTGGCTGAAAAATATTACGAAGCTCCGGGATTATACCAGAAACTGGTGTCTAAGATTACGCCGACAAACATTCTTACAGACAGAGAAACCATTCGTTTGCGGATAATGAGCGGTGAGCTTGATTATTTTTTTGGATACGAATCATCTGCGCGGCAAAATGGCTATCGATTCGTCAGCCTGCCGGCGGCTATTGATTTTTCATCCAGAGACTACACTGATTATTATCGCCAAGTTCACATACAGCTATCTGGTAGAAGTTTGGGTACATGGATGACTGTGAAAGGCGAACCGATTATTTACGGGATAACCCTTGTGGAGGAAGCGCCAAACCCGAAAATAGCTACCGAGTTTTTGGAATTTTTATTGGAGAAGGGGGAGGTATTTATAAAAAAGGCCGGTCTTATCTCGTTTCCGCCGGAAATATCTAAAGGAGATTTTGCGTACTTGCCAGAGCGGTTGCGTAGGTTTTTCTGATAGACTAATACTTTACATAATGAAAGGAAGAGTAGAATGAACAAAAAATATCGTTGGTTTACAGTGGTTGTTATTTTGGCGATTTTATCCAATGTGTTGCTCGGTTGTAGTTCTTCTTCACAGGTTGTCGCTCCAACGCCGCCAAAGCAAGAGACAAGAACGGTCGTGGATCAATTAGGTAAAACTGTGACTATTCCTAAAGACCCCAAACGGGTAGTCTGTTTGCAGCACCACACCCTAGACATTATTCTTGAGTTACAGGCCGGTGATAAATTAGTGGGAGTTATCAATAAATGGCAATCACTTGTTTCGCCAACTTTGGGCGATATTTATCCCAGATTGAAAGAATTGCCTACTCCCGGTGACCTGGAAACAGTAAACATAGAGGCGCTTACCAAACTTAATCCGGATTTGGTGTTGGTGACTCATTACATGCCCAAAAATGTTATTGAACAAATTGAAAAAATGGGAATTCCCGTTGTAGCCATTTCTTTGTACAAGTCAGATTATGAACAAGCATCCAAACTAAACCCAAAACTCAAAGACCCTGATAATGCATACACGGAGGGATTTAAAGAAGGGGTTGCCTTGATTGGCAATATTATGGGCAAAGAGCAAAAAGCAGCTGAACTTGTGGAGTATGCCTTGAAAAATCGGGAACTTGTCAAAAACCGCTTAAAAGATATACCATCAGACAATCGGGTGTCCTGCTACATGGCTAATCCTGATCTCTATACATATGGAACCGGGAAATATACCGGAGTAATTATTGAGCGAGCCGGAGGCCGCAATGTGGCAGAAGGTATTAACGGCTATAAACAGGTTACCACCGAACAGATTATGGATTGGAATCCTCAGGTTATTTTTGTGCAGGATCGTTACGAAAACGTGGCAGAAGAAATAAAAACTAATGCCGCGTGGCAAGAAATTAGTGCCGTCAAAAATGGTAGGCTCTACATTGCTCCTGAATATGCCAAGCCCTGGGGACATCCTTGCCCTGAGTCGATGGCACTAGGAGAATTATGGTTAGCGAAAAAACTCTACCCCGAAAAATTTTCTGATATTGACTTACAAACCACAGTCAATGACTTTTATACTCGGTTTTATGGAGTTCCGTATAAAGGAAAACACTAAGTGAACTCGTTTCAGCAGAGCTGAAACATCGGGTGTTCAGGTGGAGATTTTACTCCACCTGAACTGACGCCGCCTATAGAGGCGGGCGTCTTGACTCATCAATTAAGATAAATTTTTCAAAGAGATGTGATGCTATGCAATTCAGAACAACTATGGGCAAGCGAAAGCTAAGTACTTCTAGTCTGCTTGTTATATTGCCAATAATAGTGTTTGTACTTTCCTTTATTATCGGTCATCATTCCATATCGCTGGCAACAGTTATCAATATTTTGGCAGCAAAATTCTTGCCACTAGAGCCTACCTGGCCGCCTTTGCTCGAAAAAGTAGTACTTCAGGTAAGATTTCCTAGAATTGTAGCAGCTATGTTGGTTGGAGCAGGACTATCGGCAGCTGGTGCCGCATTTCAGGGGGTATTTCGGAACCCATTGGTGTCTCCTTATATTCTTGGAGTTGCTTCAGGGGCGGGTTTTGGAGCAGCATTGGCCATACTGCTGTCAGACAGCCTGGCGATAGTCCAGGTCTCAGCTATGGGATTTGGTATTCTCGCAGTAGTTTTAACGTATGGAATGAGTTCGGTATATAAAAGTGCGCCAACATTGGTATTGGTTTTGGCGGGTGTAATTGTAGGATCGTTTTTTTCTGCTTTAATATCATTGATTAAATACTTGGCAGATCCTTATGAAAAGTTACCGAGCATTGTCTTCTGGCTTATGGGGTCATTAGCAAATGTTAACCCAGAAATATTGCTTACAATAGGTCCTGTTCTGGTGATAGCGGTAATATTGCTGGTTCTAATGGGCTGGCGGATCAATGTTTTATCCATGGGTGAAGAGGAGGCTCTGTCTTTTGGCGTCAATACCAAAAAGGAAAGGGCGTTTGTTTTAGTTCTTTGTACTGTTATAACTGCCGCATCAGTATGTTTGGCTGGAGTAATTGGTTGGGTAGGGCTGGTGATTCCTCACATTTGCCGGATGCTGGTAGGACCGGATTATCGCAAAGTCATTGCGGCGAGTATCTCTATTGGTGCTTGCTACTTACTGATTATTGATGACTTGGCACGCGCGCTCACTTCATTGGAAATTCCGCTTGGAATTCTCACCGCACTAATAGGGGCGCCTTTTTTTGCATACTTACTTATGAAAAATAAGGTGGGCTGGTAATGGGAATAGATGTAAAGCAAGCGACATTTTCCTATGATGAAGAACGGCCTACTTTCCGCAATGTTAGTTTTTCCGTCTCGCCAGGAGAAGTCTTGTGTTTACTTGGTCCTAATGGAGCTGGCAAATCAACGCTGATTAGATGTCTAAACGGATTACTGCCGTTAAGCAAGGGGGAGGTTTTTCTTGACGGTCAAGCTATTTCCCGGCTTTCACGTCGGCAAATAGCCAAAAAGATTGCGTATGTTCCCCAGTCACATATTCCCGCATTTCCTTATACTGTACTTAATGTTGTGTTAATGGGGCGTACAGCTCATCATGGGTTTCTGTCATCTCCAGGTAAGAAAGATAGGGACATTGCAGAACAAGCTCTGGAATCGCTAGGGATAACCTATCTGGAACACAAACCTTATACACAAATCAGTGGTGGTGAACGACAATTAGTCCTGTTAGCAGCAGTTCTGGCCCAGGAACCGGAATATTTACTGCTAGATGAGCCGACTTCTCACTTGGATTTTGGCCATCAGACGCGTTTCCTCGAAGTGATTAACCGCTTATCCAAGCAAGGAATGGCTATTATTATGTCTTCTCACTTTCCGGATCACGCTTTTTTAACAGGTGGAACGGTAGCAATATTAAAGGAAGGCAGTCTTGTTGATATAGGGACTGCGGCCAAAGTTATAACTGAGGCAAATATACGTGATACTTATGGGATAGAGGTACTTATTGGGCCGGTGGCTGGTAGACAGGATGTGATTACTTGTGTTCCCGTCATGAATAGTTACGAAAAGACCTGTTGAGAATTGATAGCGATGTTTAATGATTAAGAAAACAGCGGCGGAGGAAAAAGCGCGTCCGATCAGCCCGTGCAGGCTGGCGGCGAGGCCTCTGCCCCAGAAAAGACAGCCGAGCCAGATAAAGCGGCCACGCCCCCGCCCCGGAGCCCAAACAGCAGCTTGTTCCCCGCGACACTACCCGTAACGGTGAAAAGGAAGAGATTGTATATCTTAATATTTCCGAGCTTTATGCCTTTAAGGATCACCCGTTCGGCGTTCGGGATGACGCTGAAATGAAGGCGCTGTTGGAGAATGTTAAAAACGGTGGTTATGAGATCATAGGGTCTTAATTTCAAGCAAATTGAAACTACGAAGCTGAATGAAATGTTTAGCGGTGTAGGTGGTATGAAGAACGCCCGAAGGTTTGCAAAAGGTAAAAATCGGGAAAGGTAAAATCTTTAAGAAAGGAAATTGGCTTATGATCCTATATTATTTGGAGTCGGTGTTATGCGGAGCAAAGGCTATCGCATAACAAACATGCTGTGAGATAGCCTTTGCTCAATCCTAAAACTACAATTTTAGGAGGAGCATAATGGGCTACAAGAACGCAGTTAGTGTATTTCCCGCCGATTTGTTAGAAGCAATACAACAGTATATTGACGGTGAATATATTTATATCCCACGAAAAGCAGAGAAGAAAAAACGGTGGGGGGAAGTAAAAAACAGCAGGCAATATATTCAGGAACGCAACGAGATAATTTTTTCCCAGTATCAAGACGGTATTTCGGTTGAGGATATTGCAAGCTGTAATTACTTATCACCCAAAACAATCTATAAAATATTGGCTGATATGAAAAGTCAATGCTAAAGTGAGAGCGACATGGTGATTTTGCTGTGTCGCTTTTTTGTTTCTGAATTATCTTGTAGGGTGCATTGTAATAATATAACTACTATAATTGATTTATAGCTGCAAGATAAAGGATTAACGGAGGAAGAATATTATGTACACATTTACAAATCAATTTATTTCCAGTC
>Ga0316604_10000185_pt1 | contig 95751 bp, 91 predicted proteins | sample OWC_soil_day20_C_FD_207650 | JGI IMG/M metagenome (GOLD analysis project Ga0316604, IMG submission 207650) | Wetland soil microbial communities from Old Woman Creek delta, Ohio, United States - OWC_soil_day20_CT | ecosystem: Environmental > Terrestrial > Soil > Wetlands | place: USA: Ohio... | reverse complement strand
ATATAATACCAACCCGATCGCAGCTTCCATCCGGAATTTCATACTCGGTTCCCAGAGAGATCATTTTCACATCCCCATCCAGACGCTGAGCCAGTTTCCGCGCCACCCAAAGAGAATTTCCGGTCCCTGTGTAGTAATACAAACAGGTAGTCATTATTAAGATCCTCCTTGACGGCAATCTTACTTCGTTATTCCGCGTGAAAAGTTATTTTGTGTTAGCCCTGATTTACGACGTATTTAGCTGTTCACACTGTTGTTGTACTTGATATTTAGTTACCTTATCTATATCCAGTGGCAACACCCCCGCCCCCATGACACTCATGCCGTCTTCTCAGGGGGCCAGATTAAGATGTTTTTTCAGGTCGGCCTCAAAATTTGGCCGTAAATCGAAGAAAACCCAACCTAGCGTGGTGTCATTTAACGCGTCAACGGTTGTGAAGACACCTCCCTGGATGCCTATGTCACCGAATCCTGCAGGCTGCACGACGTAAATGGAATCAAATAGTAAATACCGACGCGCAATGCTGCCCAGTTGTCGCAGCCCAAATCCTGGCTTTTGACCAAGCAGACCATCGTCACCGATCAGTCCATAACCGCCTCTTGCACCAAGTGGGGGTTGGAGCGGAAGAAGCGCCTGCCAGAGTCCCTGAGGGTCTTTGACTGTTCCATTCACTATTCTTACATATGATCCCGCCTTATATTCATATTGGAAGCGCAGCGTCCCGTTTTTCTCCATAACGGTATTCTGTCTCCCTTGGGCAAAGGTCATTGCAAGATCAATTGCTTTGTTAATCAACGGATGTACATCAACTGGGCCAAAATCCTGCGGTTTAAGAGATCGAAAAACCTCAATCCCGTTGGCATCATAGGAATAATATTCTACTACTCTGTATTGCCGCGGCTTCGACGCAACGGCCTCAATCTTGAACACATCATTCTTGACCCCGATATCAGCGTCTGCATTATCAAATACTTGCAGTTCCCAAAATATTACATTTTCACCGTTTTTCAATACACTATCCTTTTCTATATAAGCACTATAGTCGCCAAACACAATGCTGTTTCCTCGACCAAAATACTCCCAGGTTGCAGCAAGCGCAGTATTATATAGCATAAAAAGGCAAAGCACTAATAAGCAAATAACTCGCTTCTTCATAGCAAAACCTCCATCACATTTATGAATGGGTATTTCTTTCCTAGATTTTTAATTCTCAATAAAATTTATAATTCCTTCAAAAATCAGCCTTTTGTAATATGACTGATTTATGAGCAAAGTAAAGGAATATCATTCTAATATAATATTATTAGCTTTAATTAAAAATTTTAGCACTAATTGATTCTTTTCGGAGTTTATGTTATTTTATTAATGCATTTTTATTTTTTAGGAGGGTATTTAATGAGTAGCAGTTCCGATTCCCAAAAAATTCAAGTTGTTGTAGCCGACCCGTCGGCCTTAGGCCTATTCGGGCTTGCCATGGTAACTTTGGTGGCTGCTTCCCAGAAGCTTGCATGGACAACAGGTTTGTCGTTTGTAATCCCTTGGGCTATTTTTCTGGGCACCGCGGCACAACTGATGGCTTGTATTTACGACTTCAAACACAACAACCTGTTTGGCGCAACCGTATTCGGCGCTTATGGATTGTTCTGGATTAGCGTAGCTTCTTCCTGGATGATCAAGATGGGCGTTTTCGGGCCTGCCCTTGCCGGTGCTGTCGATGTTAAACAACTTGGTTTCGCTTTCGTCGGTTACCTGATATTCTCGATAATCGGCACGGTTGCCGCTCTTAGAACCACCAAAGTATTATTCGTGATCATGTTTTTGATCGATCTTTTATTCCTGGGGCTTTCCGTTGATACTCTTGCTCCTGGCGGTCACTGGGCGCATGCTTTGGCAGCTTACTCCGAATTCTCGATCTCGATGCTAAGCTTTTATGCCTGCGGTGCCAATTTCCTGAACAAATGGTTCGGGAGAACTATCCTGCCGATGGGTGCAGCACTCGCAAAATAATATCTGCTTAAAAAGGGGCTGTCTCAATAAGAAAAATTGGGACAGTTTCTTTTTTTTGTAAAAAAATACAAGCGGCGGGTTCCGAAGAACCTGCCTCTCGGTGTAAAATTAAACTGCTATGAAAAACTTTAAACAAAAGAATTTTACAACAAAAACAACTTCATATCAATTGGTGCTGCCACTCAATGTTGAAATGCTTATCCCGGCAAACGATTCCGGCCGGCTGTGAAGTCTACTTCGCACATCCATGCTCTTCTTGGGAACGCGGCACCAACGAACGACACAACGGCCTTATTCGCCGATTTATTCCTAAAAAAACATCCATCGCGATGGTGCTCCCTGAAACTATTCTTCGCATTCAAAACTGGTGCAACCATTTACCACGCAAAATACTAGACTACAAAACTCCACAGGCTTGCTTTGAAGCAGAACTTGCTGCTCTATTTTGAAATCATTTCCGAGTTACTCACTGGGTGTTGCATTTGCTATTGCAATCTACATTTATTTTTTCTCCAGCACCGCCACGCACTCCACGTGATGCGTCATTGGGAACATATCGACCGGCTGAATTTCCCGGGCAATATACCCAATTTCGGCTAAAACGGCCAGATCCCGCGCCAGGGAAGCCGGGTTGCAGGAAATATAGACAATCCGGTCCGGATTCATGCCGGCAAACGTCTCCAGCACCTTGGGCGCACAGCCGGCTCGCGGCGGATCCGTCACAACAACATCGGCCCGGATGCCTTGATTTGCCAGCTTCGGCATCACATCCACCGCATCGCCGCAGATAAATTCGACATTGGAAATGCCATTATTCCGGGCATTCACCTTAGCATCGGCTATGGCCGCTTCCACGATCTCAATGCCGTAGACTTTGGCCGCCTGCCGGGCCATGAACATGGCAATGGTACCCGTACCGCAGTAGGCATCGATTACGGTTTCCGATCCCGTTAATCCGGCATATTCAACTGCTTTGTCATACAGCACTCTGGCCTGTTCCGTATTGACCTGAAAAAAGGATCGGGGTGAAATATTAAAAACGAAGTCACCAAGCTTATCGGTTATATACTCTTTGCCCCATAACAATTTACTGCGATCGCCCATGATTACATTGGTCCGTTTTGAATTGATATTCTGAACAATGCTGACCAGTTCGGGAACATTCCGGCGCAATTGCGCAACGATCTCCGTGCTGTGCGGCAGTGTATCTGTCGCCGTTACCAGAACAACCATCGCTTCGCCGCTGGCTGTGCCCACCCGGCCAATCACATGACGGATGACCCCTTGTCCCGTCTGTTCATCATAGACGCTGACATTGAATTGCTGCAGAAGCCGTCGGACCTCTGCAGCAATCCGGTTATTCAGAGCATGCTGAATATAGCAGTTTTCCGTATCAATGACCTTATGCGTGCCGCTGGCAAAACAGCCGATCGTTCGTTTCCCGTGTTCCAAGCCAACCGGAAACTGCATCTTATTCCGGTAATCCCAAGGGTTTTTCGCTCCCAGGGTTGGCAGCACCTTGATATTCTCCAGTTTGGCAATGCGGGAAACCGCGTCGCTGACTTGCTGCTGTTTTGCTCTTAACTGCGCCGGATAACTCAACTGCTGCAATTGGCAGCCGCCGCAGGCTTCATAAATTTCACAGCGCGGCGCAACGCGGTCCGGCGATGCTGTAAGCACCGAGAGCAGCGCCGCCTTCGCGTAGCTGCTCTTTACCTGCATAATCCGGCCAAGGACTTCTTCGCCCGGCAGAGCGCCGGGCACGAAGACGGTAAAGCCTTGAACCCGGCCTACACCTTCTCCGCTGTGTCCCAGACCATCAATCTCGATTGTAATTTTGCTTCCTTTTTGCACCGGAGGCGCGCTTTTTTGTTTCTTGTCCACGTTCCCTATATCACCTTTCTCACTCTGTCAAGAAGTTTTATCTCCGTTGGGTTTGGTCTCCCCGTCGCTTGCTTTGCCGATTTTCACCATGGTATCCATATATTCTTTTAGTTTTTGATTGACAAGATAATGCACGGTTCCCGGCGGATAATTCCCCTCCGCATCGGCAACGCCCGCCTCCACTCCGGTTAACACTTCAATTCCTTCGTCGATGGTCCGAACCGGATAGATATGGAATTGGCCCTCCTGCACAGCCTGGATGACTTCATCATTTAACGCCAGATGAGCAATATTCTGTTGAGGAATCATAACGCCTTGGAGGCCTGTAAGCCCCTTGATTTTGCATATGGCAAAGAACCCTTCGATTTTCTCCGTCGCGCCGCCGATCGGCTGGACTTCGCCTTTTTGGTTTACTGAGCCGGTGACGGCAATATACTGTTTGATCGGCAAATCGGATAGACTCGACAGCAACGCATACAATTCCGTACTGGACGCGCTGTCGCCATCCACGCCTTCATACATCTGCTCAAACGTCAGGCTGGCCGTCAGTGTCAGCGGCTGTTTCTGGGCATATTTTTGGCCGATGTAACCGCTCAGCGTCAACACCCCTTTGGTATGAGTGGTGCCGCTCATCTTTGTTTCCCGTTCAATATTAATAATCCCGCTTCTGCCGAGATACGTATTGGCCGTAATGCGGGAAGGCTTGCCGAACATATACTCGCCGACCGACATCACCGCAAGGCCGTTCACCTGTCCGACCCGTTCTTCATCCGTATCCAGCAGCAATACCCCTTCAGCGAATAATTCCTGCACCCGTTCCTCATATTTATTGGCACGATAGCGCTTCTCTTCAATCGCCTGTTTGATATGTTTCTCGGAAATCACAGCGCTGTTATCCAAGGTCGCCCAGACATCCGCTTCGCACAAAAGCTCTACTACTTCATTGAAACGGGTTGTCAGTTTCTTTTGATTTTCGGTCAAGCGGGTACAATGTTCGACCACTTTGGCCACCGCCATCCGGTCAAAATGCTTCAAATTTTGCCGTTTTACCGTCGAACTGACAAAAGCAGCCAAGTTCTGAATGTTGGCAGAAGTATTTGCCATCTGCACATCAAAATCAGCATGTACTTTGAACAGTTTTTGAAAATCTTCGTCGTATTGATACAAAAGTTGATAAATATACGGACTGCCGATTAAAATGACCCTCACGTTGATCGGGATCGGTTGAGGCTTCAGCGAAGACATCGCCAGCATACCGTATTGCTCGCCCAAATTTTCAATATGCAGATGTTTCGTTTTCAAAACCCGCTTGAGCGCTTCCCAGGATTGGATATTGGACAAAAGGTCTTTGACATGAATGATTAAATAACCGCCGTTCGCTTTATGAAAGGCGCCCGGTTTAATCATCGTGTAGTCCGTACTGACCAGTCCCATACGAGCTTCATATTCCACCCGCCCAATCAGATTATAATAGGATGGGTTTGTTTCAATAACAACCGGCGCTCCCTTGGTTTCAGAGTTGTCAATCAGCAAATTCACCCGATATTTATCTCTGACAGAATCCTGCATATTTTTTTTGAACATCACCATCGGATTGGATTCATCTTCCTGCGGCTGCGGTTTAAAATCATTAATGTTTTTGACAATATCCTGTTTCACTGCATCAAGGTAGACCCCCACCTGATCATGGTCTCTATGTTTGTCGCTCAATTCATCCAAAAGATGACCAACCGCGAATAAACCCACCTTCGAATCGAGGGCTTTTAATTCTTCCCGAACGACGCGCTCCATCTGCTGCATGGTCCTGACGACTTCCATGGCCTTTTCGTGTACAGCCATCATTTTCTTGTCAATTTCTTCCCGCTTCTCTTTGGGAAACTGTTGGTATTCTTCCGGGGTGATCGGTTTTCCATCCACCAAAGGAACACCGACAAAACCGGTAGTCAGCCATTGCGGCATAATACCGATTTTTTCCGCCTGTTTATTGAACTCCTCGATAATCACCGCCCGTTGTTCCTGAAAACCCTTGACGATGGCCACTTTGGCCTGTTCATAATCGTCGCTGCTGAAAACTTTAGAGATATCCGTCTTTAAATTTTCGATCAATTCCTGCATTTCCTGGGCAAACACTTTCCCTACGCCTGCCGGCAGAAACAAGGCAATTGGCTGGGCTGGATTAGCAAAATTGTTGACGTAGCACCAATCAGAAGGAACTTTTTCTTTGGCCGCCACATCGCGCACGGAAACTTCCGCAAAAGTCAATTTTCCAGTCCCCGCCGGCCCGGAAATATAAATATTGTATTCCGGGTTTTTTGTAAATAACCCAAAATTCACAGCTTTGACTGCTCTATCTTGACCAATCACAGTATCGAGGGGCGACACTTCAGCCGTTGTCTCAAAGGAAAATAATGTTGGATCACAACGAAAACGCAATTGTTCCGCGGGTAATTCTTGCCCTTTGGTCATCTGATCCATCCCCTTTATCTACTTTTTTGGGTCGTATGAAAAGCTTATTTACAGAAAACTTCGACTAATTACATCATTTTACCTTCTCTTCTTAAAATAAGTATACCATTTATTGCATTTCCATTCATTAGTCTGCCAAAAGGAAAGACGAGGCGCAGCTTAGTACTGACCTCGTCTTGAGAATTACATTTGTCCGATGCGTTCTTTGAGCAGCGTGTTGACCATTTCCGGATTAGCCCGGCCTTTGGTCTGCTTCATAATCTGGCCGACCAAAAAGCCAAGCGCCCGTTCTTTGCCGGCTTGAAAATCAGCGACAGATTGCGGATTGGCTGCCAATACAGCATCTACAATGCCAATGATCGCACTGGAATCGCTGATCTGAACCAGACCTTTTTCACGGACAATTTGCTCCGCAGCTTTGCCGCTCGTCCACATTTCTTCAAATACGGTTTTGGCAATTTTGTGCGAGATCGTCCCTTTGTCCACCAAGGTCAGCATGCCGGCCAGGTTTTCGGCGGATACCGGACATTGTGCAATCGTTAATCCATTGCTGTTCAAATGTTTTGCGACTTCGCCCATCACCCAGTTGGCCGCCGCTTTTGCGTCAACCCCCTGAGCGGTCAACGCATCGAAATATTCCGCCTGTGCCCGGCTCGCGGTCAACACGGACGCATCATAAGAAGACAATCCATGCGTTTCCATCATGCGTTTTTTCCGCTCATCCGGCAATTCCGGAAGGTTGCTGCGAATTTCTTCAACCCAACTGGGATCAACAACAATCGGTACCAGATCCGGCTCCGGCAAATAGCGGTAGTCATGGGCCTGTTCCTTGCTGCGCAAGGAAACCGTCACACCAGCCGCATCGTCCCAGGAACGAGTTTCCTGAACGACTTTCCCACCTTCTTCCAAGAGATCGGTCTGACGCTCCACTTCATATTCCAGTCCTTTTTGCACGGCGCGGAAGGAATTTAGGTTCTTGATCTCGCTTTTTGTCCCGAACGGCTCCGTGCCCCGCGGGCGCAAAGAAATATTGGCATCGCAGCGAAGACTGCCTTCCTCCATCTTACAGTCGGAAACATCCAGATATTCAAGAATCGATTTTATTTTTTCCAAATACGCTTTGGCTTCCTCCGGCGAACGAAGATCCGGCTCAGAAACAATCTCAATCAGCGGAACGCCGGTGCGGTTATAATCGACGAGGGTGTAGTCGGCATTGGAGATGGTTCCGGCATGCACCAGTTTCCCGGCATCTTCCTCCATATGGATACGGGTGATGCCAATCCGCTTGGTTTCACCCCCGACTTCAATATCCAGATAGCCGTTCAGCGCAATCGGCAGATCGTACTGCGACGTCTGATAATTCTTCGGCAAATCCGGGTAATAGTAGTTTTTCCTGTCAAATTTCGAAAACGGAAGAATTTCGCAGTTCAGCGCCAATCCGGCCCGCACGGCAAATTCAACCACTTTTTCATTTACAACCGGCAGTACGCCGGGCATTCCCAGGCAAACAGGACAGACATTCGTGTTCTGTTCGGAACCAAACTGCGTGCTGCAGCCGCAAAAAATCTTCGAATGGGTTTTTAACTCGGAGTGAACTTCCAATCCGATAACGACTTCATAATCCATGATTTAAACCTCCCCCAGCGGCGCAAAGCGCTTGTGGTAGTCATTCTGCTGTTCATACGTATACGCGGCGCGCAGCAAAGTATCCTCGCCAAGCGGTTTGCCAATAATCTGCAGTCCGATCGGCATCCCGTCAACAAACCCGCACGGCAGGGAAATTCCCGGCACGCCGGCCAGGTTGACCGGAATAGTACAAACATCCTGCATGTACATAGCCAAAGGATCATTGGCCATTGCACCGATTTTGAACGCCGGCGAAGGAGCTGTCGGCGTAATCAAAACATCCACTTTTTCAAAAGCGCGGTCAAAGTCGCGTTTCACCAACGTCCGGACTTTCAGCGCCTTCATGTAATACGCGTCATAATAACCGGAACTCAAGGCATAGGTGCCCAGCATGATCCTGCGCTTCACTTCCGCGCCGAAACCTTTGCTGCGCGTTTTTTTGTACATGGCGATAATATCATCGCCCTCTTCCCGCATCCCATAGCCAACACCGTCATAGCGGGCCAGGTTGGAGCTGGCTTCCGCCGGAGCGATCAGATAATAGGCGGATAGTCCATACTCCGTATGCGGCATCGAAACTTCCTGATATTCCGCGCCCAAAGCAACCAGTTGATCCACCGCCTTTTGAACGGCTTTTTCTACTTCCGGGTTCATGCCGCGCACAAAATATTCTTTGGGAAGGCCGATTTTCAATCCTTTTACATCGACCTGCAAAGCCTTTGTATAATCCGGAACCGGCGAATTGATCGAGGTAGAATCTTTTTTATCGTAGCCGCAGATTGCATTCATCACTAACGCGCAGTCAGTGACATCCCGCACGATCGGACCGATCTGATCCAGAGAAGAAGCAAAAGCAACCAAGCCATAGCGGGAAACCCGTCCATACGTTGGTTTCATGCCTACCGTGCCGCAGTAGGCTGCCGGCTGGCGAATGGAGCCGCCGGTATCCGATCCCAACGACCAAATCGCCTCCCCGGCCGCAACCGCCGCCGCCGAACCGCCGCTGGACCCTCCGGGTACCCGGTCCAAATCCCAAGGATTATGGCTGGTAAAAAAGCCGGAATTCTCGGTGGAGCCTCCCATGGCAAATTCATCCAGGTTCGTTTTCCCCATCAGGACCATATCTTGTTCCGTCAGTTTTTCAATGACTGTCGCATCGTAGGGCGCAACAAAGTTTTCCAGTATTTTCGAAGAACAAGTCGTCTTGATCCCCTTCGTGCACATATTATCTTTGATGGCGCCGGGGATGCCGGCCAAAGGCGAAATCGGCTCGCCCTTCTTTATTTTTTCATCGACCTGCCGGGCCTTGGCAAGCGCCAGTTCCCGCGTCTGATTGACATAGGACTGTACCTTGTCTTCCACAGCATCGATCCGCCCTAGCACGGATTGGGTAATTTCCACCGAAGATACTTCTTTATTTACCAGCTTCTGATGTAATTCATGGGCTGTAAGCTTGAAAAGTTCCATGCCTGTTCCCCCTATCCTTCCGTAACTTTTGGGACTTTAAAATAACCGTTTTCCTGCTCCGGCGCATTGGCCAACGCGGCATCACGAGGCAAAGACGGCACAACAACATCCGCCCGCATCACATTCTTCAGCGGCAGCACATGCGCTGTCGGTTCTACGCCGGTCGTATCCAACTGGTTCAGAACGTCGACATATTCAAGGATCGCATTTAACTGCCCGGTCATTGTTTCAATCTGTTCTTCCGGGATCTCCAGTCTTGACAATAGCGCAACGTCCTCTACGTTCTTTCGGGTAATTTTCATAATTTCACCATCCATACATTAGAATTTCATCAGAAAATCCAAATAAGCTATATTATATCATGTCAGTACTGGTTTTGCCAAAAAGTTGCATTCTTTCCTGCGCAGTTCCGACAATTCACAGCTATTTCAATCCCATCAATTCCAAGAACTGGTCTTCATTCAGCACTTGCACTCCGAGGCTGTTGGCTTTTGTTAACTTGCTGCCCGGATCCGAACCGGCAACAACATAATCCGTATTTTTGCTCACGGAAGAAGTCACTCTTCCACCCGCCCGCTCAATTGCGGCCGTCGCCTCCTGCCGGGTCATCGTTTCCATTCCGCCGGTCAAGACAAATGTTTTCCCGCTGAGAGTCGCCTCCGCCGCCAACGGCAGCTCAGCCGCTTCCATCACCACGCCGGAATTGCGCAAGCCGTCAATCAACGCCAGATTTTCCGGTTCGGCAAAGTAGGCCATGACGCTTTCCGCAATTTTTTCGCCGATTTCGTCAATACCGGTCAATGTCTCCATATCCGCTTGACTGACTGCCTCCATCGTCCTTAACTGTTTCGCCAAGTTGCCGGCGGCTTTTGCACCTACATAACGAATTCCCAGCGCAAACAGCACTTTATCCAGCCCGGCCTGTTTGCTGGCCTCAACAGCAGCCAAAAGCTTTGTCGCCGATTTTTCTCCCATCCGTTCGATCTTCACCAGATCTTCCATACGCAGACGGTAAAAATCTGCCGCATCATTGACTAGGCCCGCTTCCAACAAATTCGTGACAATCGCAGGACCAAGACCTTCAATGTTCATCGCTTCCCGGGAAGCGAAGTGAATCAGTTTCTCCCGCAAGAGAGCGGGGCAATCCGGATTGACACATTTATGAGCCGCCTCGCCTTCCCGGCGAACAACCGGGCCGCCGCAGGCTGGGCAATGTTCAGGCATGACAAACGGCCGTTCCCGGCCCGTACGCCGTGCCGGAATGACAGCGATCACTTCTGGAATAATTTCGCCTGCTTTGTGAATAATGACCGTATCACCAATCCGAATATCTTTTTCAGCAATAAAATCTTCATTATGCAAGGTCGCACGGCTGACCGTCGATCCCGCCAGACGAACGGGCTGCAAAATAGCGGTGGGGGTCAGCACACCGGTCCGCCCAACACCGGTAAAGATATCTTCCAACACGGTAATTGCCTGTTCGGCGGGAAATTTGTAAGCCGCCGCCCAACGGGGATCCTTGGCGGTCGATCCCAATTCCTGCTGCGACCGCAAGTCATTTACCTTGATCACCAGGCCGTCGATATCATAGGGGAGTTCCCGGCGTTTTTCTTCCCACAGCGAGCAATAATCGACTACGTCCTGGATGGTATGAAAAAGACGGCGATGCGGGTTCACCTTAAAACCCAAGGATTGCAGATAGTCAAGACTATCCATATGAGTTGCCATGCCCGCCTGAGGCTCGCCGATACCATAGACAAAAATATCCAAAGCACGCTGGGCGGTCATTGCAGGATCCAACTGCCGCAATGATCCTGCGGCTGCATTGCGGGGATTGGCAAAAGCCGGTTCGCCGCGCTGTGCCCGTTCCCGGTTCAACCGTTCAAACTCCGGTCGCGGCATATACACTTCGCCCCGTACATCCAGGAGTCGCGGAGAACTGCCGCCCTGGCCGGCAAGCGTTAACGGGATGGAGCGAATCGTCCGCACATTGCTGGTGACGTCTTCTCCGAAGAAGCCATCTCCACGCGTAACCCCGCGCACTAGTTGCCCGTCTTCATATACTAAACTGATCGCCAAACCATCAATTTTCAGTTCAACGACATATTCGAGGTTCTCTGTCTCTAAGAGTTTTCGTGCCCGGTCGTGAAACGCAACCAGTTCACCAATCGAAAAAACATTGGCCAAACTGAGCAGCGGCCTGGCATGTGCAACCCGGGAAAATCCGGCGGCAACAGCGCCGCCCACCCGCTGCGTAGGCGAATCCGGCGTTATTAGTTCCGGGTTTTCTCTTTCCAGATGCAGCAAGCGCTGCAGCATCCGGTCATATTCAGCATCCGAAATCTTGGGTGCATCAAGAACGTAATAAGAATAATTATGTTCGCGGATTCTTTGTCGAAGCTCTTTAATTTCCTGGATTATTTTTGTGGTTTCCACTTTTTCGCTCCCTTTCGCTGCCGTCTGATTACACTTTTGTCAATGGAGCAAACTTGACCGACAGTGTTTTTACACCGTTATTGGGAAAAGCAATATGGACTTCCTGATTTTCACCGATACCCCGCACCTGTATGACCGTGCCAATCCCCCATTTGGGGTGCTGGGCCTTGTCTCCGGTCCGCCATTCCACTGCGCCGGAAGAATGCACGGCACTGGATGAGTTCACAATGCCGGAGGAATGAATGGCATTGAATGAATGCACAGTTCCGGTCGGCGCAGCCATGATCTTTCGCGCCGGTTGGCCAAAGCTCGAAGCTTTTTGCCCGGTCACTGTAACCGCGTCCATCAAGTTCGGGGGGATTTCCGTCAGGAACGGAGACGGCCGAAACCGGACCGTATTGCCGTATAATGTTCGTTCTTCTGTGTAGGTCAGATAAAGTTTCTGCTGCGCCCGTGTTAAGCCAACATAGCATAATCGCCGTTCTTCTGCCAATTCTTCCTCATTCATCAACGTCCTGGTATGAGGGAAAATCCCTTCTTCCAGTCCGGTAAGAAAAACAATCGGAAACTCCAACCCTTTCGCAGAATGCAAAGTCATTAACGTAGCTCGGTCTTCGGCCAATTCAGCGGTATCGATATCCGCGACAAGCGCCACATGGCTAAGAAAATTTTCCAGATTGTCTTCTATGCCTTCGGTGACATACTGTTTCGCAACAGTCAGCAATTCCTTCAAGTTTTCAATCCGGCTTTCCGCTTGCGGCGTATCTTCTTTCTCCAGTTCGGCAAGATAACCGGATTCCTTCATCGTCAAATTTATCAGGTCCTTGACCGGCAGTGTCCCGGCTTTGCCAAGCAGCGTAAAAATCAATGCCGCCAGCGATTCCAATTCCTGCTTGGCCTTCGTTTTAAGGCCCGGTACAAGATCCGGGTTAGACACAGCATCAAACAGAGGCACATTATTTTCAGCCGCGTAGGCCATAAGCCTTCCGATCGTCGTATCGCCGATTCCCCTGCGGGGCACATTGATAATCCGCAGCAGGCCGACCGTATCTTCCGGGTTGAAAATCACCCGTAAATAGGCCATAATATCCCGAATTTCTTTGCGGTCATAAAATTTAACGCCGCCGACGATGGTGTACGGAATCCCCGTATAGTTAAACGCAGTCTCCAGGGCTCGCGATTGGGCGTTGGTCCGGTAGAGCACGGCCATGCTGCCAAACGGCCGCCGGTAAACCATGTTTAGTTTGGTCATCGTATCGGCAATAAAATGCGCTTCATCCTGTTCGTTTTGAGCTTTATAACAGGAGATCGTCTCGCCTGCCTGATTGTCAGTCCAGAGCGACTTGGGCTTGCGATCGGCATTATGCTCAATGACTGCATTGGCCGCGTCCAGGATGACTTGGGTCGAACGGTAATTTTGTTCCAGCTTAATGCTTTTTGCCTGGGGATAATCGCTTTCAAAATCGAGAATATTGCGGATATCGGCCCCGCGCCAGCCGTAAATGCTTTGATCCGCATCGCCTACGACGCAAAGATTGTGATGTTTTTCCGCCAAGATACGGATCAGCAGATATTGAGCGCGGTTCGTATCCTGGTATTCATCAACCATGATATATTGAAATTTGTTTTGATATTTTTCGCGAACCGTCTGGTTTTGCTGCAGCAGCTGGACGGTCAGCATCAATAGATCATCAAAGTCCAGTGCATTATAGGCCTCAAGTTTCTGCTGATACAGTTTATAAACCTCGCCAACTTTTTCCGCGTGGAAATTGTCCGCCTGCCGGGCAAAATCCCTTACATCCAATAATAAGTTTTTCGCGTTGGAAATCGCTGACTGGGTTGCATTCGGCGCGAACATCTTATCATCCAGGTTCAGTTCTTTTAAACAGCTCTTTATGACAGACTGGCTGTCGCCGGAATCATAGATGACAAAATTCCGTTTATAGCCAGGCAAATTTTCAATTTCCATCCGCAAAAATTTAGCGCAAAAGGCATGAAACGTACTCAGCCAGATGTCCTTCGCCTGAGCGCCAACCATCTGATTCACCCGTTCCCGCATTTCCGCCGCCGCTTTATTCGTAAACGTAATCGCCAAAATCCGGTAAGGCGCCACGCCCTGATCCAAAAGATAAGCGATCCGGCAGGTCAATACCCGTGTTTTTCCTGATCCGGCGCCAGCCATAATGAGCAAAGGGCCTTCAGTATGCTTTACCGCGGCAAGCTGTTCCGGATTTAACCGGTCTAATAAGTGGTGCATAATCTCCTCCAAACTCTAAGAAACCGTTGCAAAAATCCATCTGCAAGTTCTTTTCCCTTAAGAAACTTAACCATCCATAAGTATATCAGAATTCTTCATAGATCGCTCATTTCCTGTTGAATAAAGCGTGTTTTTTCATTTCCTGTCCGTACGCAGCGAAAAGGCATGGCAACAGCCATGCCCCTATCACAATTGTTCATTTATCACCGTACAGGATCCTCTATCCGCCGGCAACCAGCGGCATAATATTTACCTTGTCCCCGGCACAGAGGACGTAGCTCTTGGGCTTGCGGATGCCATTGACGATCGGTGTGTAGCCGATATTGCTTTGCAGCAACCCAGTCGGCTGGAGTATCCCCTCTATCGTCTCGCCTTCACCGTCAACTTCCCAGAATCCGGAGCCATTATCCGACGGCTGAAATTTTTTGAAGATCCCTAAAAAGCGTATCTGTACACTCATCTTATTTTTCCAGCATGAACGCCGACAGCATCAATCCGCCGCAGGCATTCTTCGTCCATTTGTCATACCCATATTCGCCAAAGGTCAGCACGCCGACAAACGGTAAATCGCCAACCGCTTTTTTTACTTCCTTGACCACTTCCTCCATTCGATCGCCAATTCCTGCCGCCCGACCGCCGCAATGGATCAAGAACAGCGCCCCCGGTTCCGCCCCCAGATTATTTTTGGCTTCAGCAACCGCTTTTCCAACAGAGGCAATTAATTCATCGGTAGTCGCATCCATCATGCAAACAGCTGTATTCTCCACTAAATCATTCCCAACTGCCATACTTAAATCATTTCCGCCGGATACCGGATGACGGATCAGAGTGATTTCTCCTTCCGGATCAATCATGCCCAGCGGAGCATGAATGGTTGCGCCTAACAGGTTCAATCCCTTTAGATCATCGGTTTTCATGCCGCGCCAGCCTGCGTATACTTCGAGTGCCGGCTTGCCGTCAATTTCTTTCAGCGTTCGCTTATTCTCCACTTTTGTAATGACGCCCGTTTTCCCGCCATACCGGTAATCGCCGGTATATTTATTGCCAAACTTTTTATCCGTGTAGAAAAAAGCAACGGCCACGCCATTTTCGATCACTTTGCCATTCGCGTACTGCTTCATCAACCCTTCCATCGTGTTCTCAGCGGAACTTCCGCCAAAAAAGGGAACTCTGCCAATAACATCTTGAATTCCATTCAAATAGGTTTCTTCTTCTCCGGGCGGCGCGATCATATAAAAATACGCCGGAGCTTCCCGTTTGCCAAGTTTCTCCATGGCCTGCTCCGCTGCCTGCCTGCCGGCCATGCGGGCGCATTCTCCCTTTTCCACACCGGCTGCGGCAACACTCATAGCGTGGTCATCCAATACCATTACCGAACAAAAACCATCTTTTCCGCCGATCACTCCATCCGGAGTAAGAACCGCTGTAAAAGAACTGCAGCCAATCATTGGGACATCGCCCAGCACTTCCGCCACGCCTCTTACCAAGTCAGCTTGGTTGTAATCGACGCTTCCGTAAAGGACCGCGAACGAAGCACACTGCAAACCTTTCATTGCTTTTTCGGCAGCCAATTTTCCTGCCGTATAGCCGTCCGTCCCCTTACTCCAGCCTACATTTGCTTTTAGCACAACAAACTTCCCCCTTTTTTGTCGTTTATCCTGCAAGGCTCTTTTTCCTACTCCGGTAAATATTTCAGATATTCATCCAATCCTAATTCTCTTAATTTTTCCGCCTTCGGCACTCCGTCATTATCCCAACCCCGGTACGCATAGTAGTCATTCAGGATTTCTTCATGATGCGGCATTGGTGTTTTTCCGGCCCGCCCGCCGACCAATGCAGCAACGCCCATTTTGGCCGGCAATTGGTCGTCTTTTCGGCGGAAGCCGTCACGAACATTAATTAACCGCTGCAAAGTATAACCTCGTTCCGCAGTTTTGAACATTTCTTTTGGCTCGATATTCCAACCGGTAATGGCCTCAAGTCCGGCACTGATCTCCGTCAGAGTCAGTCCGCCGGCATTGACCATGAATTTGCACAACGTCAAGTTATTGTACAACGCGCTTGTCGTCTGATACACATAGGCGCTATAGCCGGCATCCTTGACCGAAAACCGGTCTGGAGGCGCTTCCATGTCTAATTCCGGATAAAACAAACCCAACGCGCTGGCCTGTGGATTGCCGCGTTCATGACAAGCGCCAATCGTTGATGTCGCGTAATTTACGCCCAGGCCAAAAACAGCACGCGGATCATGCGCCGGGAAATCCAAACCCTTGCATTCTACAATAATTTTTTCCGCTTCATGTCCAATCTCTGCGGCTGCGCCTCGAATGCCGGTCTGGAACAATTTGCCCAAACCTTCCAGTTTAATGATGTCTTTTGTCAGCTCGATCAATGCTTCGCCGTCACCCCATCGCAATGGCCGTCCTTCTGTCTGTACGTCACTCAGCCAGCCGGATTCATAGCACTCCATTAAGAAGCCGATAAAGGAACCGACGGAAACGGTATCGACTCCGGCCCGGTTGCAAAGATCATTGGCCTTGCAAATTGCCGGCAGGTCATCAACCATTAAATTCGACCCCATCATTCCCAGCGTTTCATATTCCGGTCCGTTGCCAACCAACTTTTCTCCGGAGGAAAATTCATAGTTGATATGGCGATGACAGCCGATCGGGCAATTGATACAGGGCAGCGGTTTTACCTTCAAAAATTCACTATACCGCGGCGCTCCGATCAATGCAGCCCCTTTTTTCCATACATCACCTCGCCAGTATTTAATCGGTGAATCGCCAATTTCTTCAAATGGCTGCATGACAACCGGCGTCCCGTGGGCGGTAAAATCTTTCGCGGCTTCATGGATTAGCTTAAATAATTCTTTTGTCAGTTCTGCCGCCTTGGCAGGATCTTTTACCGGCACTTCTTTTGTTCCCCAGGCTGCAATCGCTTTCAGATTTTTCGACCCCATTACTGCGCCTGCGCCGCCGCGTCCGGCAAAGGAGTGTCCGTCACAGGTAATGCAGGCGACCGGGTTCATGATTTCACCGGCCGGACCAATATTCAATGCATTAATTCTCTTGTCTCCCAGTTCAGCCTTAATCAATTCCGAAGTTGCCACCGTATCTTTTCCCCATAATTGGGCCGCGTCTTTAAATTCCACGCCATCATCATGAACAAACAGATATACCGGCGTTTTCGCCTTCCCTTCGATCACCATCAGATCATAACCGGCTTTTTTAAAATAGGGCGCCCAGTGCCCGGTTCCGGCTGAATCTAAAAAAGTCTTGGTAATCGGGCTTTTTGTGATCACGCTCCACTTGCCGTTGCCGGGAAAACTGATTCCCTGCAATGGTCCAACGGCAAAAATCAATTTATTGTCCGGAGAGAGTGGATCTACTTGCGGAGCAGTTTCCTCCAACAATATTTTTGCTCCCAAGGCAGCGCCGCCGATGAATTTTCGGAATGTTTCCTGTGCGATATCATCCACTGTATACCTTTGGTCTGTAAGATTGATTCGCAGCAGTTTTCCCCAATAACCGTACATCCCATTTCCCCCTTTGCTATATTCAATGAACTAAGTATTATCTTATGCATAATTGATTCCAATTTATTTTTTCGAGTTGCAAAAAGCACAAGGGATCTGCACAGGGCATTTTGACCCGTAGTTCTTCGCATTCTGCTGATGATCGAACCCCAGGGGGAAATTTGATTACTGTATGATTTTCGTACATTAAAAGAAATTTGCTATTTAAGAAAATAACAACGACTGTATATCGTTGTTTTACTGAAGAAAAATAGTGTAGTATTTTCGAACACTATTTTTCTTTGTTCGAAAACACTACACTATTTAAGGACTATTTTTTACTTTAATGCTGCCATTGTTTCCTGTAATTTCGAGTTGGCCCGGATTTTTTCGTACAATGTACTGCGGGCAATTCCCAATCTGAGTGCGGTACGGAAAAGATTGCCGTTTTCCTGGGTCAGTGCAATGCGTATAGCAATTTCTTCCGCTACTTTGAGCAAGTTATCCGGTTTATTTCCCACTTCGCTCAATTCATTGCTTACTTGATTTTTCATCTGTTTAAATTTATAGGCGCTGACAATCTTATCCGGCAAATTATTTAGTCCCAGAGTCTCCGTATCTTCAACCAATAGCAGTGTCCGCTCAATTACATTTTTTAATTCCCGGATGTTGCCGCGCCATGCACAGTGAAGCAAAGCTTCGAAGAACTCCTCCTTCGCTCTTATTTTGGACAAGCAAAACTTTTGCGCGAAATCCTGCAAATAATATTGTGCCAACAGACGAATATCAGCGCCTCTGTCTCGCAGCGGCGGCAGTTGAATGGTAATGATATTAATACGGTAGTAAAGATCTTCCCGGAAATTTCCTTCATCAGCTTCTTTTAGCAGATCTTTTTTTGTAGCGGAAATCAAGCGTATGTTGGTCGTGATTTCCGCAATACCTCCAATTCGGACAATTTTGTCCGTCGATAACGCCCGCAAAAGTTTAATCTGAACATTGAGCGGCATACTCTCCACTTCGTCCAGAAACAACGTTCCCCCGGAGGCTATTTCAAATTTACCGGGTTTTCCCCCTTTGCCGGCGCCGGTAAAAGCGCCCGGTTCATAGCCGAACAGTTCGCTTTCAATCAATTCCGATGGAATGGCTCCGCAGTTGATGGCGACAAAAGGCTTTTCACGGCGGGGACTGGCATTATGAATCGATTGGGCAAACAGTTCTTTGCCAGTGCCGCTTTCTCCTTGCAGCAATACTGCAGACGAAGAACCTGCTACCTTTCGTGCTAACGTTTTCGCTTGCTTCAACACGGGATCTTCACCAACGATATCTTCAAACTGATATATTGCCCGATTGCCGCGCAAGGAAGTATTGAGCCGCAAAATACTGTCTGTATCTTCAATGATGACCAGTGTTCCTTTGTGATTTTGAATTTTCCGGCTGGAAATCAAAAAAGATTTTTTGCGGTTTGGAAGTTTCATCACTGTTTCTCTGTGGCGAAGTTCTCCGTCCTGCTGCCAGCACTCAGTCGCACGCAAATACGTTTCCAACTTATCTCTCGTTTCCCGGGAAAACTTTTCCCGCTCCAATTCAAAGAGTTCCAGAATTCTTTGATTGTACCGTTCCAAATTGCCGGTTTCACCAATATAAGCGATGCCGTGCGGCAAATATTCCATGATTTTACTCAGTGTATCATTGGATACTTTCAGGTGGTCAATGGTCTTATTCAATGCGAAACGGGTTTCCGCCGCTTTGGCTATACTGGTAACAAGTCCTAACGTTTCACGAGTCTGCTGCGCGGAGTAGCTGGAAATATTCAAAACGCCAATAATACGGCCATCCGGATCATGGATCGGCGTTGCCGAGCAATTCATTGCATGGTGTAAAATATTGTAATGTTCAGGCCCCAATATCTGAAAAGGCTTATCTTCAATCAAGGCCAGCGCGACTGCGCCTGTGCCTGCCACTTGTTCCGACCGGTTGCTTCCAACCGTGAAGCCCGAAGCCTTCGCAGTGGCGATGACTTTATCATCGCCCAATATTTTCAAAGAATATCCTTCCCGGTCAAATAAATCAAATCTCAGCCCGCTATCACCAATGATCTGACCAATCATTTCAAGATAAGGCCAAGTTGCTGTTAAAAGTTCTTGTGCAAGCTCTAATCGCTGCCCAGCTTCCGTCAAATCAGCTTCCGTCTCGGTAAACGGATCAACCCCGTAACTTCTGCTTCGCTGCCAGGATCGCCAAATTGAATCGGATAGAACGGATGCATCAACCGGTTTGCCGGAAATAAAATTTTCCCATTGCGTTTTAATGGCATGCGGGTCACGAATTGTCTTCTGGCTTGTTTGCCCAAGGATACTGTCTGTCATTATCTCACCGCCATATTCATTATTCCGCACCGGCAGTGTTTGTTTGCTTCTGCAGAAAACGCATTCTCTGCCCATGGTAAACAAATCCCGCCAGACAAAAAGCCATTGCGCCCATCAAAAATAGGATGCCAATCCCGCTTGCTAAATTCGGAGCATAGCCGGAAACCATCAAGCTGCGCAAGTTGGAAGTCACATACGTCATGGGAAACGTGCACGATAACAGAAAACTAAACATATCCATAGACTGCTGCGGCCAGGTGTAGCCGGAATAGATAAAAGCCGGTACGGCATAAATCAGCACCAGGCGGTTAAAATTCACCTCGTCAGAAAAGGCCAGCGCCGCCAATCCGCCCAACGCCGTCACTGCAAACGTGAACGCCGCCCCCAGCAGTAAAAGTTGAACCATATTCCCCTTGCAGGGAATGTCGAACAGCAGCACCGAAAGCCATGTTGAACACACGAAGGCGATCATTCCTCCCAGCCAGTACGGCAAAAGCTTGCCAATCAATAAAATCAGCGGTCTCCCTTTACTGAAATGATCCATATCGTGCTTGTCATTCAGCAGGCTGCTGCCCAAAGCCAGCAAAATCCCTTCCTGCAAAGCGGCCATAACTACTCCAAGGACAAAGAAATTCAAATACCCTAGATTGGGATTATTGAGAACCCGCAGTTGAAAATTAACCGGAGCAGAATAGTGAGCAGCAGGCGTCGGCAGCAATCCAACGGCGTTTTCGGCTAACCCCTGACTCACTCTGGCTGAAAATGCGGCAATAATCTCCTGGGCCGAGCTGATGATCGCATTGCCGATGGCAATATTGGATCCATTTGCTGATACCAATACTTGCGAGCTCAGTCCTTTTTTGATATCGCGGGCAAAATTCGGCGGTATGGAAATTGCAGCATGTGCTGCTTTATTCTGGATCGCAGCATCTACCTCCTCTTCAGAGGTTACGTAATCGACAATATGATACCTTTGCGAATCAGCAAATGATTGTACAAGGGACCGGCTTAACACCGTCTGATCCTGATCATACACAACCATTGGGATATAATTCACCACATTCGGACTGTACAGAAGGCCAAATAAAATGACATAAAAAACGGAAGAGCCAAAAAGATAAAAAGCGCGCCGCGGATCTTTGCGGAACATCCAATAAAACTCCTGCTTGCAAATCTGCCATAACATTATTCTGTTCCCTCCATCCCGGGCTGATGCTCCTTCAAGCGCAAACGGCGGCGGCGAAAAGCAACAATGCTTACAGAAAGGCTGAGCAGAAGTCCTCCCATTGCGGATAAAACCAGCACACCCCGGTACAAGTCCGGCGCATAGCCCGCCAGCATCAAGTCGCGTATATTGACTGCAGCATACGTTAACGGCAAAATAGTTGAAACCAATTGACTGAACGTATTCATCGCAAAGTCCGGCCATATGTAGCCGGAAAACAGAAATGCCGGCATGATATAAGCAATCGGCAGCTGGACAGCTTGTACTTCATTGGGAGCAATGGCGGAAAAGAATAACCCGATTGCGCTGACTGCAAAAACAAATGCGGAACCGATCAGGAACAGTTCGCCGGGGTTCCCTTTCACCGGCAGAAGCAGAAACTGATCCGCAATCACAAGATAGGCTGCGAAAGATACCATGCCCCACAGCCAGTAAGGCAGCAGCTTACCGATCACGATTCTGACTGAAGAAATCCCCCGCCAATCCTTTTCACGCCGATACACGGCTGTCAGCGTAGTGCAAATCGCCAAGACAATTCCCAGCTGCAGTCCATTGGCCCCCAGTCCGCCAATGATAAAATTGGCATATCCGTAGGTCGGATTGTTCAGGACACGCAGCCCAAAACGCACCGGCGCCGCATTGCCCAGCGCCGCAGTGGGAAGCTGTCCTGTTTTCTCCATCAGTTGCCGGCCTGCACCGGCCGAAAAGGTTTGCACAATTTCCTGCGCCGATCCAATCGCGGGATTGGCAAACAGCAGGTTATTGCCGTTCACAACCAGTAAAGCCTGAGTTGCTGATCCTTTTTTGATATCCCGGGAAAAATCCGGTGGAATGACGACCGCTACTTGGGCCGCTTCTTGCTGCAAAATGAAATCCATCTCTTCCTGAGAAGAAGTGTACGCAACAATACGAAACCGTTCCGAGTCTTCAAACGCTTGAATGAACGTACGGCTTACTTCCGTCTGATTTTGATCATAGACAACCGTAGGAATTGTTTTGACGATATTTGCCGAATACACCATTCCAAACAAAATGACATACAGCACCGGTACGCCAAACAGGATAGCGGCGATTTTCGGTTCGTCAACAAACATCATCCGCAATTCACGTCTGATGATGGTTAAAATATCCATTTCAACGCTCTCCCGGCACAATCCGGAACCGCATCCCTGGGCGCACCTGATCGGAATTCACCCGGATTTTTACGTTGAAGGTAATCACATCATTTTCGCCCCGTTCGTTAGTGGAACGATAGGTAGCAAATTCCGGCTTTTTACTGATGTCAACGATTTTTCCCGCTAAACGCAATCCTGGCTCACGACCTTCCAAAATCACCTCATCTTGCAAATGATACCTTTTCAATTCCGTTTCCCGTACTTTCAGGTTCACCCAATTGTCCACCGGATCCTGAAGTGCCGCCAATGGTGTTCCGGTCGAAACCATCTCTCCTTGTTCCACATATTTCGCAGTGACAATTCCGTTCATCGGCGCGCGGATCTCTGTTTCGTCGATATAGACTTCCACTTCCGCCAAAACCGCCTGCGCCTGAACTAGCTTACTCTGCACCGCCGCTTCACTATCCATATTGACCTTGGTTTGAAGCAAGCCGGCTTCCGCCGTTTCCTGCAGCGCCAGAGCCTGTGAATAAGTCGATTGCGCCACTTGATACTTCAAACGCATATTATCAAACGCCTGTTGGGAAACTGCCCCTGACTGCAATAGACCTTGATACCGGGCGTAGTCCGTTTCCGCAACTGCCAAATCCGACCGCGCTTTTTCAACTTGCGCCTTCGCTGTCGTCAATGAGGCTTGTGATGTCCGGTCTTGCAGATTCGTCACTGTACCGGCCTGTGATACCTGAGCCTGAAGCGCCTGAATGCTGGCCCGGGCCTGGTCCGCCTTGGCAAGAATATCACGGTTATCAATCCGCGCTATCAACTGCCCCTGCTGCACGACATCGCCTTCTTTGACAAACAAAGCGGCAACCCGTCCGGCGATTTTGGTATTGACGTCAATCTCTTTGGCTTCCGCTCTGCCCCAGGTTTCCGGAATATTGGCCGGCTGCCGCCCGCAGCCGCTGAATAAAATCGCCAGTTGAAGACTCAAACCCAACAAGACTGTTATTTTTCCCAAGCTTGTATTTCGCCATTGCCTCAGCATTTTTTCGTCCCTCCCGACGGTTTACGTTCAGACAAATTTTCTTTCCTGTGTTCCTGACTTCGGATACCCTCCCAAAAACATTTCCATATATCAATCGTTTGCGCTGTATAATTGCCGGGGCCATAACAGATCACCCGCATCAAATACCCATCGATCAAGGAAAGATAGGCAAACGCCATGTGATTTGCCTGCCCGCACCGCACATCCCCTTTTGCAATTCCTGCTTGGATCATATCGGTTACGTCCTGCTCCAGCCGTTTGTGCAGATCTTTCATGCGCTGCAATAGCTCGTCTTTCAATCCGGCAGGCGGGAACATCCAAATTCTTATCCACAGTGCAACGTGAAGCGGTTCCCGTGCAAAGTGGCGAATTGTTTCTTCCATCAATGTATACAGCCGTTTTTCAATGCCTAACATCTGGGTCTGTTTAATGACTTCATCCCAGCGTGCAGCGTAGGAAGCCGTCATATCGGCAACAACGGATAAAAATAGTGCTTCTTTGTTCTTATAATGCGCATAAATTGAAGGTTTTTTTATTCCAACCTTTTCGGCGATTTCCGACAGAGCCGTCCCTTCATAGCCTTTTTGGGAGAATAGCGCAAGAGCAACTAGTTTAATTCGATTGGCTGTCATCATCTCACTTCTTTCCTACCTATCGTTAGTTAGATTATAGCACAATATTATTTTTATCTGCAAATATCAGAAACTTTGTTTGAAAAAATTTTTATTGTTGAGTGCGTGCGATTTTCGAACATGCTATAATGAATTCGGTGAAATAAGCAGAAAACAATGGAGAGGATACTGATGGCTCAAATTTCGAAAGGACACCTGCTGGCCGGGATCATTTTTGGCGACCACGCAACCGGTGAATATATTTACCTGCCAGGCGGCGAGGTGGGAATGGATGAACCGGTATGCGTGTTTGAAACGGCACGAGGACGACAGGATATTCCAATTCAAGAGGCAGTCCTCCTCATCGCAAAATTAAGTTTAAAAGCCGTTCGTCATCCCCGGATGGGCTTAAAAGCATATTAGAAAAAGAACCATCTGTCGCAAATGACAGATGGTTCTTTTTCTATTCAATCAAACGTTCTTCTTCCACCGCAAATCCGGTTTGCGGGCCGCCAAAACCTCATCCAATCGTTTCACGACCGTATTATGCGGCGCACTCGTCAGCAACTCCGGCTGCTCTACTGCTTCCTTGGCAATCTTCCGCATCATCGCAATAAAACGATCGATCGTTTCCTTGCTTTCCGTTTCTGTCGGTTCGACCATCAGCGCCTCATGAATAATCAAGGGAAAATAAATTGTCGGCGGGTGACAGCCGTAATCCAAGATCCGTTTCGCCACATCGAGCGTCCTGATCCCTGGCGCAGCTTCCCGTAATCCGTCAAAGACACATTCATGCATGCAATACCGGTTAAAAGGAACCTTATAGTCGGCCGCCAATTCTTTCAATACATAATTTGCGGCCAAAACAGCGTCTTTGCTGACTTGCTTCAAGCCATCCGGACCCATCGTCCGAATATAGGCGTAGGCCCGCAAATAAATGGCGAAATTTCCGTAAAAGCTATGCACCTTGCCAATCGATAGCGGGTGATCATAGGATAAAGAATACACATCATCTTTACACTGCACAATGGGTACCGGCAAAAACGGAATCAATGGTTTCTTCACTCCTACCGGACCTGATCCGGGGCCTCCGCCGCCATGCGGAGTAGAAAACGTTTTGTGCAGATTAAAATGGACGACATCAAACCCCATATCGCCGGGACGGGTAATCCCTAAAATGGCATTGGCGTTGGCGCCGTCATAATACAACAAGCCTCCCGCAGCATGTACGATCGCCGCAATTTCTTGAATTTGCGGATCAAATAACCCCAAGGTGTTTGGATTCGTAAGCATAAAGGCTGCAGTTTTTGGCCCGGCTGCCTTGCGCAAAGCTTCCAAATCCACACCGCCGTCGGCGGCAGAAGGGATCTCAACGACTTCCATTCCGTTCATTGACACGGTAGCCGGATTGGTCCCGTGCGCCGAATCAGGAATGATCACTTGCGTCCGTTTTTCGCCGCGGCTTTCATGAAAAGCCCGGATCAGCTTGATACCGGTTAATTCGCCATGCGCCCCGGCAACAGGCTGCAGCGTGCAGGCATCCATCCCGGCAATTTCCGCCAAATACGTTTGCATTTCGTGCATGATGGCCAGCGCGCCCTGAACGCTTTCGTCCGGCTGCAAGGGATGAATCTTGGCAAAACCAGGCAGTTGAGCTATTTTTTCATTTACCTTTGGATTGTATTTCATGGTGCAGGATCCGAGGGGATAAAAACCTGTATCCACACTATAATTGCGCTGGGAGAGAGCCGTGTAGTGGCGGACGGTTTCCCCTTCGCTGACTTCCGGCAGATCGGCGGCAGCCGTCCGCAATAACTCTTGCGGGATGATTTGGTCGAGGCTTCTTGCCGGCACGTCGGCAACCGGCAAGCTGGCGCCAACGCGGCCACTGCGGCTTCGTTCAAAAATCAGCGGTTGATCATTATTCGAACTGGTCATTCTTCTCCCCCCAATACGGACACAAGTTGATCAATTTCTTCTTTGCTCCTTTTTTCCGTGACACAGAACAACATCCGGCCGCCGTGATCATCGGCAAAAACACTGTCTGTCCCTGCTAAATCCAACCCGCCGATGATCCGGTTGGAAGTCAGCCGTGCCTGTATTTGTCGTGCCGGAACCGGAGTTCGCACAACAAATTCATGAAAAAAAGGACTGGTAAATTCAAGACGATACCCTGGCAGTGCGGCGATTTTCTCCGCCGCGTAGTGGGCTTTTTCGGCGCAAAGAGCAGCGACCTTCACCAAACCTTGTTTGCCGACTGCCGTTAAATAAATTGCTGCCGTCAATGCGCACAGCCCCTCATTAGAACAGATATTGGAATACGCTTTGTCCCGACGAATATGCTGTTCTCTGGCCTGCAGAGTCAGTACAAAGCCACTGCGTCCTTCCCTGTCTACGGTCCGGCCGACAATTCGGCCCGGCATCCGGCGCATCAATTTTTCCCGAACGGCCATAAACCCAAGGTATGGTCCGCCGAAATTCAAGCCAAGACCCAGCATTTGCCCTTCACCGACGGCAATATCCACGCCATACTCTGCCGGCGGTTTTAAAATACCCAGTGAAATTGGATTGACGGCAGCGACAAGCAACCCGCCCTGCTGATGGATCTGGTTCGCTACTCCTTCCAAATTCTCAATACAGCCAAAAAAATTAGGAGTTTGCAATAAAACCGCTGCCGTTTCCGGATTAATCGCCGCTAACAGCGCCTGTTTGTCTGTGACCCCGTTCGCCAACGGAACCACTTCTAGCCAAATTCCAAGGTCGTATGCATACGTTGCCAATACGCGCCGGTAAAAAGGATGGATCCCGGCGCTGATCACAATCCGCCGCCGGCCTGTGATGCCACAGGCCATATTCATTGCTTCCGCCAACGCCGTAGCGCCGTCGTACAAAGAAGAGTTGGCAACATCCAGTCCGGTCAGTTCACAGATCATGCTCTGATATTCCCACAATGCCTGCAATCCGCCTTGACTGATTTCCGCCTGATATTGCGTATAAGCGGTATAAAATTCAGACCGGCCTGCCAGATCACCAACGACAGCTGGGATAAAATGATCGTAGGCTCCTGCGCCCAAAAAACACGGCATCGAATCAACATCACTGTTTCTTGCAGCCATTTTTCGCAAATGGGCCGTTAACGCCAATTCACTCATCGCAGCCGGCAAGGTGAGATCTCCCTTCAGACGGATAGCCGGTGGAACGTCGGCAAACAATTCTTCTGCATCCTGAATACCAATACTGTCCAGCATGGCCCTCCTGTCTTCTTCTGTCGCCGGCAGGTAATGCTGTCCCCCCATCAGTCCCCCTCCTTGATCATCGCCTTGTATTCGCTTGCACTTAAAAGACTGCCTGCAGCTGCCGGATCTGTCATTTCAATTTCCGCAATCCACCCTTTATCATACGGGTCCTGGTTTATTGTTTCCGGAGCATCACTCAACGCTTCATTCGCTTTTATGACGGTACCGGCAACAGGAGCAAAGATATCGGATACAGCCTTGACGGATTCAATCACAGCCAGGTTCTCGTGAGCCGAAAGTATTTTTCCTATGACAGGGAGTTCGACAAAGACAACGTCGCCCAGTTCGCTTTGCGCAAAATCGGTAATACCGACAATCGCCCGTGTTCCCTCAACCCGAACCCACTCATGATCTTTGGTAAATCGTAAATTTTCCGGAATATTCATCTTATTCCATCCTCCTCTTGTAAAATGGTTTTTTTATAATAATCGCTTCAACAAGTTTGCCGCGAATATCAACAGCCAATTTGGTTTCCGGCACGGCCAGATCCGCTTCTATCAGCGCCAAGGCTAAGTTTTTATCCAGTGTCGGAGCATAGGATCCGCTTGTCACCGTACCAACTTGCCGGTCGTCCTGCTTGCAGGCATATCCTGCACGGGCAATTCCTTTACCGATCATCTCTACTCCGGCAATTTTCCTGGCAAGTCCGTAATCCTTGCTTTTGCGCAAGGCTTCCTGACCAATAAACGACTCTTTATCCAATTTTACGAACATTCCCAGGCCCGCTTCCAATGGGGAAATATCTTCTGAAAGTTCATGTCCGTATAACGGTAAACCAGCTTCAAAACGCAGCGTATCCCGTGCTCCTAACCCGGCCGGAACCAGTCCTTCCGGTTCTCCTGCTTCCATTACAGCGTTCCATAAGCTGGATGCTTCGTTCGCATTGCAATAGATTTCAAATCCGTCCTCACCGGTATAGCCGGTCCGCGAAATCAGACAGCTTGTCCCGTTGATCGAGACATCGCGCTGCAGCCAGTAGTAGCGTACTGCAGCAAGGTTGGTCAGTGTTAATTTCTGCAAAATACGTTCGGCTTTTGGTCCCTGGATCGCCAATTGCGCCACTTTATCGGAAATATTTTTCACCTGCGCCGCGTACCCTGCCGCCTGTTCTGTAATCCAGGCAAAATCCTTGTCGATGTTGCCGGCGTTCACTACCAGAACATACTCGTCAAGGGCCAGACGGTACACCAGCAAATCATCCACTGTTCCGCCGGCTGGATAGCACATTGGCGAATATAGCACCTGATTGATGGCAATTTTGGCAACATCATTCGTTATCAAGTGATTAATCAGTTGTTCCGCCTGCCGGCCGGTTATTTTGATTTCCCCCATATGAGAAACGTCAAACAGACCCGCCCGCTCACGAACAGCACGGTGTTCCTCCAGAATGGCCGTATATTGCACCGGCATCAGCCACCCGCCAAATTCAATGATTTTTGCCCCGCTCATACGGTGGATATCGTACAGCGGCGTTTTATGTCCCTGCATGCTCTCTTCCCTCCTCTAATCTGCGAAAACTTCCCAAAGAATGCAAAAAGGACAGAAAATAAGCGTTGTCGCTTACTCTGTCCTTGTACCTGAGAGATTGCATTCATTAGCTACCCCTTCGGTGGCCGCTTTACGGCACTCTCCAGAGAATGTCCGGTCAAGGTCCTTTTGCCTGAGAGATTATGGCGTAATTGCTCCTTCGGCGCCGCATATTCCTGCGGTCTCTCCCCTAACCATCATCCAAACTGTATAATCGTTTTGCACACATAGCCAACGATATTTTATTCTATTTAGCATAATTCTACACAATTTACGCGGTTCCCTGCTAGGTGAAAATATTTTTATCCTGTATAATAAGTGTCATCAATCTTATGCGAGGTAACAAGACAATGATGCCAAAGTTTTTACCCCATGAATACGCCTCTCCCATTTGGCGCGCACTGTTGGAATTTGATCTGATCAGCGATAATGACAGAATTTTGATCGGTTTATCCGGCGGCAAGGACAGTTTATTTTTAACCTATGCTTTGTCGCTCCTTCGTCAATATGCCCCCATCCGGTATGATTTGGCTGCAATCACGATTGATCCGTCATTCACTGCTGACCTCGATCTGACTATGCTGGAAAAATTCTGTGCCGAACTGGATCTTCCTTTTTTCAGCCATCAAGTTGATATTGCTTCCGCCATCGAAAAATCCGGAAATAAATCGCCTTGTTTTACGTGTGCTTTTTTCCGCCGTGGCGCCATTAACCGGTTTGCGAAAGAAAACGGGTTTAACAAAATCGCTTATGCACATCACCACGATGATGCAGTGGAAACCTTCTTTATGGAACTTTTGTGCGCCGGGCAGCTGAAAACATTTCTGCCAAAAACGTATATGGACCGCACCGAACTTACAATTATACGACCCCTGTTATATTTTCGGGAAGACCAATTGGCCCGGACACCAAACTTACATGGCTATACGCCTCTTGAAAGTCCATGCCCATTCAACGGAAAAACGAAACGCCAGGAAATCAAAGAGATGCTGGCGGTAATGGAACAGAAAACCCCCGGCGTTTACACTCATTTGGCTTCCGCAATGCGCTCCAAAGAAGCTGCTGAACTATGGCCGCCGGTCCCAACGAGAGCCGAACTAAAAGTCAAGCACACCGCTTTCTGGCACAAGAAAGAATAGACATATTTACAAACGGTTCCGGTTTATGATATTCTAATTATACAAAACATCATATCCGAAATGGCGATGACAGGAATAGTAACTGATACAGTTTTTTGCAGAGAGTTGGGACTGGTGAAATCCAACAGAAACTTGGCAGTGAAAGCCTCCCTGGAGCTGTTAGCTGAACGATTGACAGTAAGCGATACCGTACCTTGGCGTTAACAAGACAAAGTGAGCCTTCATGGCTAATTCAGGTGGTACCACGGGAACAGTAGTCCCGTCCTTTTCAGGACGGGACTTTTTTTGTCCATCAGAAAGTATAAATTTTGTCTGATGGACATAAGTGCAACCAGCGGTTTACGCCGTCGCTTTTAAAGCTCAGCGTAAGCCGGGTTTTCTAAATTCCAATTGATTTTCCCAAAAATTATGATAATGAGGAGTTGCTGTTGATGAAAGAATTACTCGAATTATTAGAGAAGGATTATACGCAGTCGCCGGAAACCCTTGCAGATCTTCTGAACCGCCCCAAAGAAGAAATCGCTAAGCAAATTCGCCAATTGGAAACCGAAAAAATCATCGTGAAATATCACACGATTATCAACTGGGAAAAAGCCGGTGTGGATATTGTTTCCGCAATTATCACCGTGCGGATCACTCCGCAGCGCGAGGTTGGCTTTGACGCCATTGCAGAGCGCATTTACCGGTTTCCGGAAGTCAGAAACCTCTATCTGATGTCAGGATCGTTTGATTTGCTGGTTATGGTGGAAGGGCAAACCATGAAAGAAGTCGCGAACTTCGTTTCCACCAAGCTGGCAACAATTGAGGGTGTCATCAGTACGACCAGCCATTTCGTTCTCAAAAAATATAAAGAAGAAGGCGTAATCATCGAAGACCGTGAAAAAGACCGCCGACTGGTGGTGACACCATGACTTGGGCTGATCGCATTTCACCGGCGGTCAGAGCAATTCCGCCCTCTGGAATTCGCCGTTTTTTTGACATCGCCGCCGAAATGGAAGATGTCATTTCCCTTGGCGTCGGCGAACCTGATTTTGTCACTCCCTGGCATATTCGTGAAAGCTGCATTCATGGCTTGAATCTCGGCTATACATCCTACACCTCCAATGCCGGCTTATTGGAATTGCGGGAGGAAATCGTCCGAACAATCCAAAGAGACTGTGATGGCTTAACCTATAATCCCCGCAACGAAGTTCTCGTCACCGTCGGCGTCAGCGAAGCTCTTGATTTGGCAATGCGAACTGTGCTTACTCCGGGTGATGAGGTGCTCATTCCTGAGCCCTGCTACGTCTCTTACCAAGCCTGCACGATCCTGGCGGGCGGTGTTCCTGTTCCGGTAGTCACAACGATGGAAAACAACTTCCGGGTAACAGTGCAGCAGCTGGAAGAAAAATTGACAAACCGTACGAAAGTATTGCTGCTCGGCTATCCTAACAATCCCACCGGCGCCATCATGCCCCGGCAGGAACTCCTCGCCATTGCTGAGTTTGCCAAACGTCACGATCTGATTGTCATCTCCGATGAAATCTATTCCAGTCTGACCTATGAAGGAACGCATACCTGCTTCGCCAGTTTGCCGGATATAAAAGACCGGACAATCCTGATGAATGGGTTTTCTAAGTCATTTGCAATGACTGGCTGGCGTATCGGGTATGCGCTTGGAAATCCTGATTTCATTGCCGCCATGACCAAGATCCACCAATTTACTATGCTGTGCGCGCCGATCACTGCCCAGCTTGCAGCGCTTGAGGCCCTGCAGAGCGGGGGCAGCAGCGTGCAAAAAATGGTCGCTGAATATAATACCCGTCGCCGCCTGATGTTAAAAGGACTGAGAGAAATGGGTCTGACCTGTTTTGAACCCCAGGGCGCTTTTTATATCTTCCCCAGCATCAAAGAGACCGGCTTGACCTCACTGCAGTTTGCGGAAGAACTCCTAAAAGCAGAAAAAGTCGCCCTTGTACCGGGCGACGCTTTTGGAGCAAGCGGCGAAGGCTTTGTGCGCTGTTCTTACGCCTCTTCCCTTCCCAAACTCTCTGAGGCGCTGGAACGGATCAACCGCTTCCTGAAAACCGGTCTGCCGCGCCTCAAAAAGTAACAACCAATAATCTGCAACTAAAAAGGGATAATATCCAAAGCTTCGACACTGACGCTTGACCTCAGCTTTTGGATATTATCCCTTTTTCGAACTAATTGCAGACATAATGTGAGTCATAACATCACAGATTGGCTTTCAACACTATTATAACAGAACAGGCTGTTCAAAAAGGGTGAGATGCCAGGAACAGCTAGGCTTGCGACGCGACGCGTACGACTTGGTACGTGAGCAAGCAAACGCAGCTGTGACGCCGCAGATCAGCCTTTTTCAACAGCCTGCCAAAAGATCCGCAAGGATCTCCCGTATCTCCTCTTCAAACTCCCTGGGCGCATACACGCAGCCCCAACCTTGCTGCAGTTGGAACATTCCGTCATAGGCAACATCATGATATGATCGCAGCACGTGCGGGATTTGGCGTTCCTGCAAAATTGAGTCCAATAAGCGTGCCTCAATTTCATTTTGCAGCACGGCGATTTTTACATATTCCTCCATCGCAAAATCCTTTCAGTGTATTCAGATGATTCGTCTGGCGCCCCAATAACGCTTTTGCCAGTAAGGATCGCTCATACTGCAGATCACAATACCGCGGCTTGAGGATGCGTTGATAAATTTGTTGTCGCCCAAGTAAATTCCACTGTGTGACGCGCCACGTTCCGTGGTGGAAAAAAACACCATATCGCCGGCCCGAAGTTTACCTCGGGCCACTGCTGCTCCGGACTTGTACTGAATATCAGCTGTCCGGGGCAGTTTGATTCCGTTTCGGGCATAAACATATTGTACAAACCCAGAGCAATCAAACCCTTTTGGCGTTGTACCGCCATAACGGTAGGGTACCCCGATATACTCAAATGCAGTATTGATTACCGCCTGCGCCAGCGGGGCAGCCGTTTTATCTTCAGGCATTGATTTCCCCAGCAATGCCTGATACGTTTTTTGCTCTACCACGCCATTTGCCGTTAGTTTGTTCTTTTTTTGAAACGCTTTAACCGCTGCTGCCGTTTTGGCCGTAAACAGCGGTTCTTCCGTGACCGTGCGGAAGCCGGCCTGACGAAGTTTGCTGTTGATGACAGCTACCTCCGCCCCTTTATCGCCTTCCGAATAATAAAACCCAGAGGCCCATGCAGGCTCGCCATGGGTCATTCCGATAAAAACTGTCAAGATCAGGAAAACTCGCACAACAGCACGCATCATCATAACCCTCACTCAGTTTTTTTGCAGTTTACTTAAAAGTCTATAAAAAACAATTTACTCTTAAATAAACAATGAGACTAGTTGAAAAAGCTCCAGGTGCAAGGAACAGCGAGGCTTGCGCCGCGCCGCGTACACAATAGTACGCAAGCAAGCAAACGTAGTCGTGACGCCGCAGATGGATTTTTGCAACAGTCTCATTGTTTATTTGCGGCGTTTTTGCAACTCAGCCAATAATTCACTAGGCGCAACATTATGGAACGAGAGCAATACAAGACAGTGATACCAAAGATCCGCCATCTCATAGAGCAATTCCTCTTTACTGAGATTTTTGGAGGCGATTACCGTTTCTGTCGCTTCCTCGCCCACTTTTTTCAAAATTTTATCCTGTCCTTTTTCAAACAGGTAGGTTGTATAGGAACCCTCTTTGGGGTTCGCTTTCCGGTCGCTGATCACTCCATACAAATCATGCAGAATAGTGGCTACGGACTGTCCGTATACTTGCTCCGGATCGGCTATTTTTTCAACCTGTTTTTCACTCTTCATCAAGCTCCGGCTGAAGCAGGAAAAAGTTCCTTCATGACAGGCGGCTCCGACTTGGGTAACTTTAATCAGTAAGGTATCTGCATCGCAATCGTATAAAATATCATGCACTTTTTGGATATGCCCTGAAGTCTCACCTTTTTGCCAGAGGCTCAAACGGCTGCGGCTATAAAACCAGGTTACGCCGGTTTCCACCGTTTTCTGCAATGATTCTTCATTCATGTATGCCATCATCACGACTTCGCCTGTTGCAATATCCTGAACGATGGCGGGGATTAAGCCGTGAGCGCCAAATTTCAATCCATTAAAATTGTTCATAAACGCACCTCCAGATGCCGTTGCCGTAAATATTCCTTCACTTGCCGAACCGTAAACTGACCGTAATGAAACACCGATGCGGCCAATACTGCATCCGCCTTGCCCGCAGTCAGCACCTCATAAAAATGGTTCAGTTCCCCGGCGCCGCCGGAAGCAATAACCGGCACTTCTACCGTCTCTGAAACCAAGCGGGTAAGGGGAATGTCATATCCATCCTTGGTTCCATCCTTATCCATGCTGGTCAGAAGAATTTCTCCCGCCCCAAGATCAACCGCCTGCCGGACCCACTCCAATACGTCGATCCCGGTCGGAGTCCGCCCGCCATTAATGTAGACTTCCCATTTTTCAAATCCTACCTGTCGGGCGTCAACAGCCAGCACGATACATTGCCGCCCAAAACGGCCGGCGCCTTCGGCAAGCAACTGAGGATTCTTGACCGCCGCCGTGTTTAACGATACTTTGTCCGCGCCGGCTTGCAGCATTTTACGAATGTCTTGGGCCGAACGGATGCCGCCGCCTACAGTAAACGGAATAAAAACCTCCGCTGCCGTTCGATGAACAACGTCCACCATCGTATTGCGTTCATCAGAAGAAGCGGTAATATCGAGAAATACCAGTTCATCAGCCATTTCCCGGTCATAACAGGCCGCCAAATCCACCGGATCACCGGCGTCGCGCAAGCCGACAAAGTTCGTTCCCTTAACAACCCGGCCGTCTTTTACATCCAGACATGGAATAATTCGTTTTGTAAACATTATACCACATCCTTCCGGGCGGTACGAATTGCTTCGGACAGCGATAACGCTCCAGTATAAATCGCTTTGCCGACAATGACGCCTTCAATTCCCTTATCGCTTACAGCAACCAAGTCAACGATGTCTTTAATACTGCTGACACCACCCGAAGCAATAACCGGTATTCCGGCTTTTTCCGCCAATTCTACTGTTGCCGCAACATTCACGCCGCTCAGCGTTCCATCGCGCGAAATATCCGTATAAATAATTCGCTTCACGCCTGCTGCTGCCATTCGAACAGCAAGTTCACCGGCGTTGACTCCGCCGGAAATGCCCCAGCCATCTACAGCAACCTGTCCGTCGCGGGCATCGATCCCCACCACAATGCGATCGCCGTACAACCGGCAGGCTTCCGTCACCAATTGCGGGTTCCGAACGGCCACGGAACCTAATATTACGCGAGCAACGCCAGCCGATAACACCTGCTCGATGTTCTCCAACGTGCGAATTCCGCCGCCTAACTGCACCGGAATTGCAACTGCTGCCACAATATCCCGGACAACGCTAAGATTACGGGATCCGCCGGCCAAGGCGCCGTCGAGATCAACCACATGAAGGTACTCTGCGCCCTCATTTTGCCAACGGCGGGCCATATCGGCCGGATATTCGGAAAATATGGTTTCCTGGTCAAACCGGCCTTCCGTCAATCGTACACACTTTCCGCCGCGAAGATCTATTGCTGGAAAAATAATCATGCTTTCATCCCCTTAAATCCTTTTAAAATCTGCATTCCTACACTGCTGGATTTTTCCGGATGAAATTGAACTGCCTGTACATTGCCGCGCCCGACAGCGGCAGTCACCGGGCCGCCGTAGTCCGTCACCGCTGTGACCAGCTCCGGATCATTCGGCACAGCATGATAACTATGAACAAAGTAAACGTATGGATTTGCCTGCAACTGTTCAAATAACGGGCTCTGACGTTCGATCCGCAAACTATTCCACCCCATATGAGGAATTTTCAAACCAGGCGCAATAATTTTGCGCACCATCCCTGGAAAAATACCCAGGCCGGCAACTCCCGGATCTTCTTCACTTCCATCAAACAATAGCTGCAGCCCTAAACAGATCCCGAGAAAAGGAATTCCTTCTGAAATCACTTTATGGATAACCGGAACGAGGCCGGACTGTTCGAGATTACGCATACAGTCGCCAAAAGCGCCTACGCCCGGCAATACCACATGATCGGCCGCTGCGATAATTTGAGGATCGCTGGTGATCGACGCGTCTGCACCCAGCTTGATCAACGCTTTTTCAACGCTGTATAAATTACCCATTCCATAGTCGATAATTGCAATCATACTACTGTTCCTCCCATCATCGCCCAAACAAGACCGTTCTATAATGCTCCTTTGGTGGACATCACGCCTTGGATGCGCTCATCTTTCCTTACCGCTTCACCGAAAGCTCTGGCCAATGCCTTAAAAATCGCTTCTACGCAATGATGCGCATTCTTGCCGGCCAACAGGCGAACATGGATCGTCGTTCCGGAATGTACCGCAAGGGCACGAAGAAATTCCTCCGTAAGTTCGGTGGCGAAACCGCCGATTTCCTGAACGGAAAGATCCGCGGAATAAGCCAAATAAGGACGTCCGCTGATATCCAAGGATACCATGGCAAGCGCTTCGTCCATCGGCACAAACGCGGTGCCGTAGCGGCGAATTCCTTTTTTATCGCCTAACGCTTTGGCTACAGCCTGTCCTAAAACAATACCGGCATCTTCCACTGTGTGATGCCCATCGACCACCAAATCGCCGTCTGCCTTGAGTATTAAATCGAAAAGACCATGCTTGCTCCAAAGAGTCAGCATGTGGTCAAAAAAACCGATTCCGGTGCTGATCTGAGACTTTCCTTCCCCATCCAGATTTAACTCGGCAAAAATCTTGGTTTCCAAAGTTTCCCGCTCTATCACTGCTGTTCTCATCATACCACCGCCTTGTGAGAATAATAATCCTGCACAGTCTGCAAAAAAGCATCGTTTTCTGCCGTTGTCCCAATTGTAACCCGTAAACAACCATGCAATCCCGGTGCTTGGCCGAAATTGCGAATACTGATACTGCGGGACTCCAGCAGCCGGTTCAATTCGCCGGAATGATCGGCGCGCAATAAAACAAAATTGGCTTCCGATGGGTACACTGTTACGCCTGGTATTTTTAGCAACGCCGCTATAAGCCGCGCCCGTTCCGTTTTCGTTACCTGGATACCGGCCGCAAAGGCCTGCCGGTTGGCATGCACAATGCCGGCAGCGGCCAATGACAATGCATTGACATGATAAGGCATCAATACTTTGTGCACGGCATCGATCATCTCCGGCTGCGCGATCATGTAACCGACTCTCGCTCCAGCCAGGCCATACGCCTTAGAAAAAGTCCGCGTTATGATCAGCCTGGGATAGCTGGCCAGTAAATTCACAGAAGATTGACCGTAATATTCGTAATATGCTTCGTCAACAAGGACAGGACACTCAACACCTTGCAGGATCGCCTCAATATCGGCTTGCGGCATGACTGTACCGGTCGGATTATTCGGGTTGCAAAGAAGAACGAGCGAGGCTTGTGTTCGATTTGCAGCTTCAATTACCTTCGCAGCTGACAGAGAATAATCCGTTTCCAATGCAACCGCTTCTCCCGTACTATCTGAAAGACGAACATAAATCCCATACATAGAAAAGGAAGGCGTGGGAAAAACAATTGTGCGGTCAGCACCGCCAAATACGTGACAGATCGCCTGCAAAAGTTCACTGGAGCCGCTGCCAATCATAATGTGCTCGGCCGCAAGTGAAAATTCAGCAGCAATTTCCTTGCGCAATCCGCTCATCAGAATATCCGGATACCGATGAAGGTCAATCCGCCCCAGCGCATCGGCTATTTCTCTTTTTACTTCGGCAGGCAGTCCCCCGGCGCACTCATTGGCGTCCAGACGGATTTGCTTTTCTTCGCCTTCGGCCCTATAGGGCTGCAATTCAATTAAAGAAGGTCTAATTTTCAACATCGGTATTTTCCCCTCTTATTCTGATCGCCTCCGCATGCGCCTGCAAGCCCTCTGCTTCCGCAAGGCGTATGACGCTGCCGCTCACTGCTTGTAATGCTTCAGCCGTATAAGCAATCAGACTGGTTCGTTTCATAAATGTTTCGACGTTCAATACAGAATAGAACCTGGCGGTACCGCCGGTAGGCAATACATGGTTGGGACCGGCGAAATAGTCGCCCAGCGGTTCTGGTGAAAAAGGTCCTAAGAAAATAGCGCCGGCGTTTTTTATAAACGGCACCCAGCGAAAAGGGTCTGCCGTAAGAATTTCCAAATGTTCCGGCGCTGAAACATTGGCCAGTTCGATCGCTTCCTCAAGATCGCCGGCAATAATAAGCAACCCGTTTTTTCCCAATGCAGCTGTTGCAATCTCTTTGCGGGTCAGTTTTTCCAATTGCCGGTTGACTTCACTCTCTACTGCCGCCGCCAGTTCCGGGCTGTCGGTAATCACAATGCTTGAAGCCAATACATCATGTTCGGCTTGGCTCAGCATGTCGGCCGCTACATAACGCGGATCTGCGCACGAATCGGCAACAATAAGGATCTCACTTGGCCCTGCCAGCATATCAATATCGCAGTAGCCGTAAACTGCCTTTTTCGCCAAGGTCACAAAAATATTGCCGGGACCGGTTATTTTATCTACCTTGGGGATCGTTTCAGTCCCGAAAGCCAATGCGGCGATCGCCTGCGCTCCCCCCATTTTAAAGATCCGGGTCACACCCGCTTCTTGCGCTGCGATCAAAACATAGGGATTTACAGATCCGTCCTTCGACGGCGGGACCGCCATGATGATCTCCTTTACACCCGCCACAGCCGCCGGGACGGCATTCATAATCACGGAAGAAGGGTAAGCGGCAGTTCCGCCCGGAACATAAGTGCCAACCCGTTCAAGCGGGATGCAGTTTTGCCCCAGCATCGAACCATGCGAGCGGTATGTCAGCCAGGATTTCGGCATTTGCTCGGCATGAAACCGTCTCACATTTTCCACTGCCAGCCTGATGTCCGCTACAATCGCCGCGTCTGAGCGCTGATAAGCCGCAGTAACTTCAGCCGCGCTGACTTCCAAACTTTGATCATTCAACTCAACGCCATCAATCGCCTTGGTATAATAAAAGACAGCAGCATTGCCCTTATTCCGTACATCAGCAACGATTGTGTCTACCGCTTCCGCTGCCGTAAGTTCCTTGCCAAAGACCGTTTTTATTTTCGCTGCAGCGCCGGGCCCCAGAGTAATTTCATCAAAAGCCGGTTTTCTAAGCAATGCCAGCAGTTCATTTTTTTGCATTGTCTTCGTACTGATGGTTTTCATTGCTTATCCTCGCTTTCCAATAAACATTTTAAATCCTCGACAATCCCATGGATCCGGTCAAATTTCATTTTCATGCTGACCCGGTTCGCAATAAATCGCGCTGTAGCCTTGTGAATTTGGGCGATCTCCAGCAATTGGTTCTCTTTTAATGTTCGACCGGTTTCCACAATATCCACGATAATTTCGGCTAATCCCACCATGGGCGCCAATTCTATCGATCCATTCAATTTAATGATCTCCATCTGGATCCCCATCTCCCGGAAAAATCGCTCGGCAACATTGGGGTATTTTGTCGCTACGCGCATATGCGCATAATCGCTGATTTTATCTTTTTTTAACGCCTGCGGGACAGCGACCATCAGTCGGCAAAGGCCAAATTTCAAGTCCAGCAATTCATAAACATCCTTGCTTTCTTCCAGCAAAACATCTTTCCCGATAATACCAATATCAGCGGCTCCATATTCCACGTAAGTAGGTAAATCGCCTGTCTTGGTAATAATAAATCGTACTTTTTTCTCCTCATTGCTAATAACAAGTTTACGGGATTTCTCATGTACGTCATTGGCCGAAACGCCGATTTTACTCAATAAGTCCACTGACGGCGCAAATAATTTCCCTTTTGGCAATGCTATGGTAAGATAATCCATATCCGCTGATGTCATAATATCCTCCGTTCCTTTACTTGTTTAAAGTATTAACATATTAGCAATCATATCACCCAATGGAAAAAAGGTCAACACCAAATGTAGGGATTTTATTGCAACTGTAGAATTAATAGTAATGGAATATACCATTTTCCACTACAAAGGGGGATTATCATGGCAGACGCACTCAAAATAGTTGTCTTAAACCGGTTAGCCGACCGCCATGTTACGGCAATTAAAAATGTCATACCTGAAGCTGAAATTGTCATTAGCGATGAAGAACACGCTGTTGAACATATGCCGGATACAAATATTCTCGTAACCTGGGGGACTTTTGATGCCCGCCCATTGTATCTTCAAGCGCCAAACCTTCAATGGATCCATGCCTTAAGCGCCGGTGTCGAAGGCCTATTATTCCCGGAGATTCGGTCAAGTGAAATTGTGCTGACCAATTCCAAAGGGATCCATGGGATCCCTGTATCAGAACATGTTTTTGCCATGATACTCAGTTTTACGCGCGGTTTGAATGTGTTTTTGCGGCAACAAGACCGCAAAAACTGGGCCCGTCGAACTCCTACAGAAGAAGTTCATGAAAAAACGATCGCCATCGTCGGACTCGGCAGCATCGGCCGGGAAATAGCCAAAAAAGCAAAGGGGTTCGGCCTCCATGTCGTTGCTACCAAACGAACATTGACAACTGAAATTTTTGTGGATAAGCTTTACCCCGCTGATCAGTTGCCGGAAATGTTGGCAATTGCCGACTTCGTGGTTGTAGCATTGCCATTGCTTGACGAAACCAAAGAAATGTTCCAACTGGACCTGTTTAACGCAATGAAAAAATCGGCCTACTTTTTTAATATTGCCAGAGGTTCTTTGGTAAAAGAGGCGGATCTCATCACCGCCTTGCGCGAAGGAATCATAAAAGGAGCCGGACTGGACGTATTTGAAGAAGAGCCCCTGCCGGAAAATAGTCCTTTATGGGAAATGCCCAATGTAATTATTACGCCTCATATCGCCGCTTTTTCCCCGCTTTATCTTGATAGGGCCGTCAAAATGTTCGCCGATAATCTAACAAGATTTGTCCAAAACCGCGAGCTTTTAAATGTAGTCGATAAAACAAAAGGATATTAATATGGATTGGCCCTTTTCAACAATATTAAAGCACAGCAGGCTGTTCAAAAAGGCTGAGATGCCAGGAACAGCAAGGCTTGCGATGTGACGCGTACGATGCGGTACGCAAGCAAGCAAATGCAGATGTGACGCCGCAGATTAGTCTTTTTCAACAGCCTGCCTAATGGAGGTTATCGGCTTTTCGCAGTACAGTAAGCTCCGGCGGATCATTGTCCGCCGGAGCTTTATGATGTTGGCGAACGATCTCGACAATCCGCTGATCGGCATGAATATTGGTCAAAAACTCAGCGCTTCTTTCTCCGTGGCGAAAGTAAATAAAAAAAGCATGCCGCAAATTCTGCAGCCGGTTGCCGCGACCCAACCGGCCCCAGCGCTCCGCCCAAGATTTGCAGCAAGAATGCGCTAAGACCGTAATCACTTTGTCGATCGTGCTGACATCTCCACGCACTTTTCCGATATCATGCAGCAAAGCGCACTTCAGTAAAACCGTCTGATCAATTTCAAATAACTCTTTTGCCATGGCTTGGGCGGAATAAGCGACATTTAAAGCATGCCGCTGATCCGGCAAATTCATCTGCCAAAACAAGCTCTGTTCTTCCGCAGTCAAGTGCCGGGCTACAAACTCTTTGTCGGCAGTCGAGATGCTGGCCGTAAGCGCCGAGAACAGTTGTTTAACACGATTGATCATCTTATTTGCATCCCGCGATATACAATAACTCATCATACCCTTTGCGCTGCTGGCTGGCCAATGCTTCTTCCTTACTTTGCGGCAGCAGTGACAGTTCTACCGATTTTCCGGCATTCCTCAATTCAGCCGCCTGTTTAATCGCTTCAGGCAAGCTTTCGCCGTCCCAGCCAATATAGATGTTTTTCGCAGCGCAGGCAACGGCAATTCCCTGCCGCTCCATTGCCAGCAATACCCGTTCAATCCCTAATGCAAAACCAGTTGCCGGACATTGAACGCCGAAGGAAGCCACCAGGTTGTCATAACGGCCGCCGCCGCATAACGGAAACCCGAGTCCGGGAGTATAGCCTTCAAAGACCATGCCGGTATAATAATCAAGATCCCGCATAATCCCAAGATCAAAATTAACATATTTATCGACGCCGTAACTTTTTAACAAGCTGTAAATTTCCGCCAGATTATCCAATGCCGCTTTACTGACCGGATTATTCACCAAGTGATAGGTTTTTTCAAGCATATCTTCCCGGCCATGCAGCAACGGTATTTGCTTCAATATGTTTTGCCCTGCTTTCGTTAATCCGCTTTTAGCCAGCATTTCTTCCAGTCCGACCAAATCGCGCCGAAGCATGCATTGCTTAATATCCCACCCTTGCTGCGGCGTCAAGTCATGCTCGTCCATAATGCCATGAATAAACTCAACTTGCCCAAGGCTGATCTGAAAATCCTGCAGACCGGTGTCCAGCATAGCTTCAACCGCCAACGCCACCATTTCAGCGTCGGCACTCGGCCCCGGCACACCCATCAGTTCCACGCCGGCCTGATAAAACTCGCATTGCCGTCCTGCCTGAGCCTGCTCGTAACGAAAGACATTCGTGAGATAAAACAATCGCAGCGGCGTCTCTGTTTCCCGCAATCGGGTCGCAGCAACCCGGGCCAACGGAGTCGTCATGTCGGAGCGCAAAGCCAAGGTTCGGTTGTTTTTATCAAAAAATTTAAACATATTGGGCAGCACATCATTGTCAACCCCAACAGCCAATGTTTCCAAATACTCAAATGTGGGAGTGACAATTTCATCATACCCCCAGCGGGCAAACAACTGCGCCAAAGAACTTTCAATTACTCTTTTCTGGTTTGCTTCATAGGGTAAAAAATCACGGGTTCCATACGGGATCTGTGGGACAAAAACATTTTTCTTCATTTGCTGTTATACTCCAATCTTAGTCTGTAACTTTATTCTTTATTTTTTTCTGCATTTTTTAAACGCTCTAAAATTATTTTATAGCCGTCCGCGCCATAATTCAAACAGCGTTTCACACGGCTGATTGTGGCTGTGCTGGCTCCGGTTCGTTCAACAATTGCATCGTAAATGTACCCCTCACTAAGCATTCTGGCTACCTCCAGACGCTGAACCAACGATTTCAATTCGCCAATGGTGCAAATATCTTCAAAAAACTGATAGCAGTCCTCTTTGTTTTGAAGAAGCAAAATCGCTTGAAACAACTGATCAGTCAGTGCATCTTGCAGTTTCGGGTTAACAGACATTATCATCGCTCCTCATAGCACATTATTCATTATGGCTTTTTATTCGCCTCTTAACGGTATTTTCCTTCTGCACTCCTTTCATTCTTTAAATGCTGAAAATATAAATATTTTTTATCCTCTATTGACAGATATTTTGTAAAATGATATTATTTCAATTAATTTGATACTAAGCGCTTTTTCATCAAGAGCCGGCTGAGGGACGGGCCCAATGACGCTGCGGCAACCATCGCTTTTTTGCGAAACGGTGCCAATTCCTTCAGGAATTATTTCCTGAAAGATGAAGAATGGTTAAATACCAGCCTCTTCATCTTGCGAAGAGGCTTTTTTATTGCCTTTTTTCAGCAAGAAATCAACCAAGAAATATTGAAACAGGGAGTGTTTGTACATGAATCAATCCTTTGCATCCGAAAAAGCAGCACGTTTTACAGAATCGGTTATCCGTGAAATGTCACGGATTGCTGCCCAACATCAGGCAATTAATCTCGCACAGGGTTTTCCCGATTTCCCGGCGCCGGAAGCTCTCAAGCAAGCAGCAGTCCGGGCTATCAATGCCGATCATAACCAATATGCTATTACTTGGGGTACAAAGGCTTTGAGAGATGCAATCGCCTGGAAAAACAAACAGGAATATAATATGGACATTGATCCGGAAAGCCAAATCACCGTTTGCTGCGGGGCGACTGAATGCATGGTCGCCTCTCTGTTGGCTACCGTAAACCCTGGCGATGAAGTGATCATTTTCGAACCTTTCTATGAAAACTATGGACCAGATGTCATCCTGTGCGGCGCCATACCCAAATACGTGCGTCTGCATCCGCCGGAATTCCGTTTTGACCCCAAAGAACTTGAAGCGGCAATGTCCGATAAAACCCGCGCAATTGTGATCAACACGCCAAATAACCCGACCGGTACTGCTTTTTCTCGTGAAGAACTGGAATTCATCGCTGAGTTATGCATAAAACACAACGTATTGGCCATCACAGACGAAATTTACGAACATCTCGTGTACGACGGAACCCGTCATATACCGCTGGCAACGTTGCCGGGAATGGCCGGCCGGACGCTTACCATCAACGGAATATCGAAAACTTACAGTGCCACAGGCTGGCGCATTGGTTATGTCATCGCGTCTCCGGAAATTACACAGTCGGTCCGTAAAGTCCACGACTTTTTAACCGTGGGCGCGGCAGCGCCGCTTCAGGTCGCAGCCGCGGAAGCTTTGCGTTTTAGTCCGGATTATTATGAGCATCTTAGTGATTTTTACGTCCAGCGCCGTGATTACCTTTTGAAAAATCTGCAAGAGATTGGTTTTGACTGCGTTCGCCCGAACGGAGCGTATTATATTATGGCGCGGTTCGACAAATTCAGTCTGGATGACGACGTAACCTTCGCCAAATATTTGACCGCAGAAATCGGAGTGGCAGTTGTCCCCTGCTCAAGCTTTTATCGTGATGAAATACCAGACGGCCGCAACTATATCCGTTTTTGTTTCTGCAAACAGTTTGCCACCTTGGAAGCCGCAGTGGAACGCCTGAAAAAACTTCAGACCCGGCAATAAGTCTTGATTTTATGAAAAAGTTCCTTACTGCGCTGGTTTCCCTTGTCTGCCTGCTTTTTGCACTATTCACCGGCATCCATTTGACTACATTGCCTACAGCAGGCACGGACGTGTTAAAGGTCGGCGTCACTGCCGGACCCCATGCAGAAATCATGGAAACTGTGAAGAATGTCGCTGAAAAAAACGGCTTGAAAATTGTAATTGTCGAATTTAATGATTACCTACAGCCTAATGCGGCGCTCAATCAAGGCGATATTGATCTGAACAGTTTTCAACATCAATTGTATCTGGACAGTCTGGTAAAGGACCGAAAATATGAAATTACACCGATAGCCAAAACAATGCTTTTCCCAATAGGTATCTATTCGAAAAAAATAAATCGCTTGGAAGATATTGCGGCAAAGTCTACCATCCTTATCCCCAATGATCCGGCAAATAGTGGAAGGTCCCTGCAATTATTGGCTAGGGCTGGATTAGTAACGTTAAAACCTTTGAGCGGCTATAACGCCACTACCGCAGATATCATAAACAATCCAAAAGAATTGGTCATTAAAGAAGGCGATGCGGGACATATTTCCCGTTTACTTGATGGGGTTGATTTGGCCGTTATCAATAGCAATTATGCCGTCATCGCCGGCCTTATCCCGACAAAAGACGCTTTGATCCTGGAAGCTGTAGATTCTCCGTACACTAACGTCATTGCCGTTCGGACAAGAGATCAGGATCGCCCTGAGGTGCAAAAATTCATCCTGGCCTATCATTCAGAGGAAGTGAAGCAGTTCATCAATGATCATTTTAAAGGCGCCATACTGACAGCCTGGTGAAACAAATGGAAAGAGCGGGTGCACCCCGCTCTTTCCATTTGTTTCACTGCAGATTGGCTTTTTCAACTACGTTATAATCCAACAGGCTATTCAAAAAGGTTGAGATACCAGGAACGGCGAGGCCCGTGAGGCGGCCAAAAACCTGAAGCAACAAACGGATAATTATCCAAAAGCGGAGGTCAAGCGATAGAGTCGAAGCGTTGGATATTATCCGTTTGTTGCAGATTGCGCTTTTTCAACTTTTGCGACTCCATAGAAGAATACATCCGCAATCATATGCGCTGTATCCTCAATATCATCGTCAATAAAATTTTGAAACACCATGGTTATAATCACGCTAAACAGGGCATAAGCCGCTTTTTTTGTATCGCATTCCTTGAAAACTCCGTTTTGGATTCCTTCATCTAAGACCATTTGCAGCATGCCAATCGTTTCACGAAAAGAATTTTGATGTTTTTCTCTTTGCTCCAAACTCAATGCCGAGTATCGTTCACTGCCAAATCCACGCATTTCATGCATCAGAACGCGCCACAATCCGCCATTATCCAAATAAAAGCGTAAAAAAAGACGGATCATATTTTCTATCTTCATTAAGACAGGTTGGGGAGAACGGGCCACTTCTCCTAATGCATGTTCAAACGGAACGCTTTTTTCAGTTACCAGTGTATAAAACAGCTGCTCTTTATTCGTAAAATAATTATATACAGTTCCTTTTCCTGTGTCAGCCAACGCAATAATTTCATCGACGGTCGCCCGGTGAAAGCCTTTGCGGGAAAAAACCGTATAGGCTGCATCCAGTATCTGCTGACGTTTGGTGCGTGAAGCGTCATGTAAAGTGTCTGCTTGTGTCATCTTCATCTTAATCCTCCGATATTGCATTCCTTTTTTATTATAAAAACTCCCTCTCCCTCTGTCAAATGCACGCACATTTGCATCATATGACGACTCAAAACGTTACAAACTTACAACAATATGAATGATAACGTCCATTTTTTTGCAAGAAATTCCCTATATACCCTTGTAAGTAAGAGGAAAAACTACTATTATAAAGGATATACTGAAAAAAAAGGAGGTACAAAAAATGAATCCGGTCAAAGTGATCTTAACGTTAATCCCATTTATTTGGACAATCGGGATGATCCCTTTTGTTAATCGGGTAAAACCGATTGTTTTTGGACTGCCGTTCTTAGCTTTTTGGCTCATCGCCGGCATCTTCGTCGCTTTCATATGTATCAAATGTCTATACCACATCGATTCTAAAAACAACCAGGATTCTTAATCGTGAAATGTCTGAAAAAGAAAGGGTGATGGAACATGAGCAGTGAATCAATGGCTTTGGCAATTATTTTTGTTTTTGTTATCGGCATTACGATTGTCGGCATGGTGCCCGGCATGAATAAAAAAATGAGTTTGGAAGAATGGGCGGTTGGTGGCCGTAATTTCGGCAGATGGTTAAACTGGTTTATTCTAGCAGGTGAAATTTATACCGCGTTTGCTTTTTTGGGCGCCAGCGGATGGGCTTATGCCCGCGGAGGTCCAACCTTCTACATTCTCGGTTATGGAGCCTTAGCCTATCTTGTCGGGTATTATGTATTACCGGCGTTCGCCCCACTGGGCCGTAAATACGGTCTGATGACTCAACCGGACTTAGTAGAGCATATTTATAAAAGTAGAACCTTAGGTATTCTAACCGCAGTGATCGGCGTTGCCTTTTTATTGCCTTATCTGCAACTGCAATTAACCGGTTTGGGACTGATTATTGAAACTTGTTCCTATGGGCAAATCAGCCGTGTTCAAGCAATGCTGATGGCCTTCTCCATGGTGGCGGTTTTTGTTTATACGAGTGGATTAAAAGGCGTTGCAACAACGGCAGTGATTAAAGACGTTGTCATGATTGTCGCAGTGGTATTTTTCGGTCTTTATCTGCCCATTCATTACTTTGGCAGCGTAGGCGGCATGTTCGAAGCTGTTGAAGCGGCGAAACCCGGCTTTCTGGCCTTGCCAGGCGGAACCAAAGCGTTGGATGTGGGCTGGGTCATGTCAACATTGGTTCTGACTAGTTTAGGTTTTTATATGTGGCCCCATTTTGCCGCAAACAGTTTCAGCGCCAAAAGCGCGGACGTTCTTCGTCACAATGCGGTATATCTTCCGCTCTATCAAATCTGCTTAGTATTCCCCATGTTGATCGGCTTCACCGCCTTATTGGTTCTCGTTCCCGCCTTAAAAACGCCGGATATGGCCTTTATGGCTATTGTGCAGCAAACCTTCCCAGGCTGGGCTCTTGGACTGGTTGGCGGTGCCGGCGCATTGGCCTGTATGATCCCGGCAGCGGATTTACTCCTCTCCACATCCATGCTCTTCTCCCGGAACGTTTATGGAAAAACAATAGGCAAAAATACAAGTTCGGAATCCATGGGTAAAATAGCCCGAGTCATGGTACTCGTTTTAACTACCATTGCTCTTCTTCTTGCAATTTATTTGCCCAACATGCTGGTCAATCTGCTTCTCACCGGTTACTCCGGCGTTACTCAATTTTTCCCCATGTTGGTATTGGGAGTGTTCTGGAAGAAAGCGACTAAGCTCGGTGCATTCTGCGGCGTATTGATCGGCGAAATCCTTGTCTTCGGCCTTATCTTAGGCAAAATGGATCCTGTGCCTTTCCTTGGCCAACACCTGAATGCCGGTTTTGTTGCACTGGTGATTAACATGGTCGTTTTTGTCGCCATTAGTGCGATGACCTACAAACCTGAGTCAAACAAAGGATAATCTTTGTTGAGCCACACACCTGAACAGAAACAAAAAGTGAGTGACGGTCAAAAGACTGCCACTCACTTTTTGTTTCTGCAACTCACTTTGCAACTGCCGGTGATTCTTATCTGTTCAACGCGCGATGCGCAATATCTTTTCGGTACTGCATCCCTGTAAAATGAATGCACTTTACAGCGTCATAGACTTTTTCAATTGCAGCGGAAAGGTCGATAGCAGCCACTGTAACGCCCAAAACCCGACCGCCGTTGGTTACGATGCTGCCTTCGGCATTGAAAGCAGTTCCAGCATGAAAAACAGTTGCTCCGGCGTCTTTTGCCTCCGCTAAGCCCTCGATAACGGCTCCTTTGTCATAACTGCCCGGGTAACCGCCGGCCGCCAATACAACGCAAACAGCCGCCTGGTCTTCCCATTCCACAGCCACCGTATCCAGCTTCTGATCAACACAAGCCTCCATGACAACGGCTAAATCGCTTTTCAGCAGCGGCAATACCACCTGTGTTTCCGGATCGCCGAAGCGGGCATTGAATTCAATGACTTTCGGTCCATCTGCCGTAATCATCAGACCGGCGTATAAACAGCCGCAATAGGTGCAGCCTTCCGTCCGCATCCCGTCAACAACCGGCTGAACGATTTCCTTCATTACCTGATCTTTGATGGCAGGCGTGATCACCGGCGCCGGCGCATACGTGCCCATTCCGCCGGTATTCGGTCCCATATCGCCATCCAAAGCCCGCTTGTGGTCTTGGGCCGCAACCATCGGTACCGCCGTATAGCCATCGGTAAAGACGAGCAGTGATGCCTCCTCACCGCTGAGAAACTCCTCAATCACGACTTTATTGCCTGCGCTGCCAAACACCTGACTGCACATCATATCTTCCAACGCCGTCAGTGCTTCTTCCCGGCTCATCGCCACAACTACGCCTTTTCCGGCCGCTAGCCCGTCCGCTTTAATCACCAGGGGAGCTTCATGGGAAAGAACATATTGACGTGCTGCTTCATATTCAGTGAAAACAACGAAATCACCGGTAGGAACCCGATATTTGCGCATCAGTTTTTTGGCAAATTCCTTAGAGCCCTCAAGCTGAGCCGCGGCTTGTGACGGTCCGAAAATTTTCAGGTTATATTTCTTAAAACAATCCACAACCCCATTCGTAAGCGGCATTTCCGGTCCAACCACCGTCAGGTCGATCTGCTGAGCTAACGCAAACTGCGCTAATTTCTCATTATCACTCATGTCAAGCGACACACATTCCGCCAATTCCGCGATACCGGGATTGCCGGGAATACAGTAAATTTGATCCACGCGGCTGCTCATTTTCAGTTTCCATACTAATGCATGTTCCCGTCCGCCGCCGCCGATGACTAATATCCGCAAAATTTCACCTCTTCTCAATCTCGTGCAGGTAAATTAATGTTTAAAGTGCCGCACGCCGGTAAACACCATGGCAATTCCATGTTCATCGGCCGCCTGGATCGATTCTTCATCACGCATCGATCCGCCCGGTTGAATAATCGCAGTAATGCCGGCCTTTGCCGCTGCATCCACTGTGTCCCGAAACGGAAAAAACGCATCCGAAGCCAGCACTGCGCCTTTCGCCTGTTCACCAGCCTGATTGAGCGCAATTCCGGCGGAACCAACCCGGTTCATCTGTCCGGCGCCGATCCCCAGCGTCTGATCTTTGCCCGCAACAACGATGGCGTTGGATTTTACATGCTTTACCACCTTCCAGGCAAACTTCAACTGCTCCATTTCTTCATCCGTCGGAGTTCTCTTCGTCACAACCTGCAAGTCCGTTTTTTCCGGAAGATCATAATCCTGCACCAATATTCCTCCGGTAACCCGCTTCATGTCAAAACCAAGCTTGCTGCTATCCTGTTCCATCTGAGCCGACAGCAGACGAATATTTTTCTTCTGGATCAAAATCTCCAGCGCCTCCGGCTCAAAGCCTGGAGCAATCACGGCTTCAATAAAGATTTCGCCGATCTGAGTGGCTGTCGCCGCATCCACTACACGGTTTACAGCCACAATCCCTCCGAATGCAGAAACCGGATCCGCCATATACGCTTTTTTATATGCAGCGGCCAATGTGCTGCCAATACCCGTTCCACACGGATTAGTATGCTTAATAATTGTCGCCGCCGGTTGATCGAATTCAGCCGCAATTTTAAAGGCCGCTTCCAAATCGACAATATTGTTAAAGGACAATTCTTTGCCATGCAATTGTTTGGCGTTGGCAATCCCAGCTCCGGCAAAATATTTTTCCCGATAAAATGCGGCGCTTTGATGCGGATTTTCCCCATAGCGCAAATCCTGCACCTTTTCCAACACAATATGCATGGAATTAGGGAATTTCCCTTCCCCCAATTGTCCGGCCAAATAAGCATCAATCAAAGAATCATAGGTGGCGGTATGGTTGAACGCTTCCCTGGCAAGGCTTAAAAGAGTAGTCGCAGAAATTTCTTTATTTTCTTCCAGTTCCTGCAAAACGTCCGCATACCGTTGGGGGTTTACCACAACGGCAACATATTTAAAGTTTTTGGCTGCCGAACGGATCATTGTCGGACCGCCAATATCGATATTTTCAATTGCATCTTCCATGGTTACGCCGGGTTTATCAATCGTTTCTTTAAACGGATACAAATTGACGACCACCATATCAATCCCTTGGATCCCATGTTCTTTCATTTGGGCAACATGTTCGGAATTATCCCGAATCGCCAATATTCCGCCGTGAATAAGCGGATTTAATGTTTTGACCCGGCCATCCATAATTTCCGGAAAGCCGGTGATATCGCTGACATAGGTGACTGGAATACCGGCTTCACGCAAAGCCTTCATGGTCCCGCCGGTAGATACGATTTCTACTCCCAAATTGCTAAGTCGCCTGGCAAAATCAATAATTCCGGTTTTGTCAGATACGCTGATTAACGCTCGTTTCATTGTGTTTTTGCTCCCTCCTTAGGCATTTTCGGTAAAATTCTTACTCGTCGTCCTTCGACTGCCAACCGCTGCTGACAATATAGATTCACAGCCCGCGGATACAAAATGTGCTCCACGTGCAAAATTCGTTCCGATAACGTTTCTACGGTATCATTGTCCAGTACCGGCACCGCTTCCTGCAGAATGATCGGCCCGCTGTCCATCCCTTCATCCACAAAATGCACGGTACAGCCGGCCACTTTTGCCCCGTAGTCCAGCGCCTGTTTTTGCGCATTGAGCCCTGGAAAAGCCGGCAAAAGCGCCGGGTGGATATTCATAATTTTTCCCGGAAACCGGCTGATAAAGTGCGAACTCAGTATTCTCATAAAACCGGCCAGCAAAATTAAATCCACATGATGCAGAGCAAATTCAGCTGCTAATCGCTCTTCAAAATCTTGGCGGGAAGAATATTTTTTTCGCTCAACAACAACTGTGGGTATGTTCCACCCTGCTACCCGCTGCAATGCGTGCGCATCCGGATTGTCACTAATAACCAAGCCAATCTTGGCATCCAGACGATCGGCGCTGATTGCGTCGATAATCGCCTGCAGATTGCTGCCCCGGCCGGAAACCAGTACTCCCAACACCGTTTTACGCACCAAAGACACCTCCAGTAAGTAAAACTTTCCTTGCTCCTGCAGTGACCTGTCCAATCAAATAGGAAGCTTCCCCTCTTGCTTTCAATTCCTCTTGCAAGCCTTGCGCCTGATCAGCCGGAACAGCCAATATCATTCCAATACCCATATTGAAGGTCCGGTACATTTCCGGCCACGCAACATTGCCCCAACGCTGCAGACAATCGAAAATTGCCGGCCGGGGCCAAGCTTCCGTATTGACAGTCACAGAACAGCTTTCGGGCAAAATCCGGGGAATGTTATCATAAAATCCTCCGCCCGTAATGTGCACCATGCCATGGATCGTAAACCGGTCCAAAAGCGGCAAGCACACTTTCGGATACAGGCGGGTTGGCTTCAATAATTCTTCGCCTAAAGAACAACCCAGTTCATCAATGTATTCACCGGTTTGAAAAGAGTTCACATCAAAACAAATTTTACGCACCAGCGAATAGCCATTGGAATGAATGCCGGTCGAAGGCAACCCGATCAAAACATCGCCGGCTGCAACCTTTTCGCCGGTAATAATGCGATCCTTTTCAACGACGCCAACGGCAAAGCCGGCAATATCATATTCTCCGTCCGGATAGAAACCGGCCATTTCAGCAGTTTCACCGCCAATTAAGGAACACCCGGATTCCTTGCAGGCGCGAGCGACACCGCTGACAATCGTGGCAACTTTTTCCGGTTCCAAGGATCCAACTGCTAAATAATCAAGAAAAAAAAGCGGTTCTGCGCCTTGAACCAGAATATCATTGACACACATTGCCACAGCATCCTGGCCAATCGTATCATGTCGATCCATCATGAATGCCAACCGCAGTTTCGTGCCAACGCCATCCGTTCCCGATACCAAAACCGGCTGACGGTATTTCCCGGAATTTAAAGCGAACAGACCGCCAAACCCGCCAATATCGCCCAGCACCTCCGGCCGGTACGTCGCACGAACGTGTTGCTTCATCAACTCCACTGAACGGTTGCCGGCGTCGATATCGACGCCGGCATCTTTATATGTTAAGCTCTTGCTTTCCATGAGTACCCCTCCTATGACTGCCCATTTTTGCAATATCGTCCGGCCAACTCAAAAACATGTTTACTGTCTTCGCAATCCTCTTCCTCCGGAATCTGTGCCGGATACCGGCCATTAAAACATGCGTAGCACATATCTGTCGGCTTGACATGAGTCAGTGAACGATGCAATCCTTCCAGCGAAAGATAATATAGTGAATCGGCGCCAATCTCCTGACGGATTTCCTCAACCTGTTTTGTGGCGGCAATCAATTCTTTGCGTATTGAGGTGTCAATGCCATAATAGCAAGGGAAACAAATGGGCGGCGAACTCACGCACATATGAACGGCGGTAGCGCCGGCCTCTTTCAGCATTTTGACAATTTTACCGCTGGTAGTCCCGCGAACAATCGAATCATCGACCATGACAATGGACTTACCCTTCACCACGGTTTGGATTGGATTTAATTTAATCCGCACGCTTAAGTCACGTTTCTTTTGTTCCGGTTGAATGAAGGTACGGCCGATGTAACGGTTTTTCATCAGGCCTTCCGCAAACGGGATCCCGGATTCTCTACTAAATCCAAGGGCCGCCGTAGTTCCGGAATCGGGCACGGAAATAACGATATCCGCTTTCAGGCCGCTCTCGCGCGCAAGCTGACGCCCCATCGCCAAGCGGGCTTCATAAACGCTTTGCTGATCAATAGTGCTGTCCGACCGGGCAAAATAAATATATTCAAAGACACAGAGAGACCGGGTTTGACCGGTTTTAAAGGGCAGTGACGTGAGTCCCCGTTCATCAATGATCACCATTTCGCCGGGCTCTACATCTCTGACAAATTCAGCGCCCACGGTATCCAATGCGCACGTTTCTGAAGCAATCACCCAACCGTCGTTCAGCTTACCGACGCACAGAGGCCGGAACCCATTCGGATCCCGCACGCCAATCAGTTTGTCGCCGGTCATAATAACCAGGCAATAGGCTCCTTGAATTTGTTCCAGGCTCTCGATGATTTTATCTTCTACCGTCGGTTTTGCGGAACGGGCAATCAGATGCACGATGACTTCACTGTCGACAGACGTTTGAAACACGCCGCCCTTTTGCTCAAGATCATTCCGGACCTTCTTGGCATTTGTCAAATTACCATTATGGGCCAAACTGATATGGCCGCCTGCATAAGATACCATTAATGGCTGGGTATTGGTCAGTAAATTTGAACCAGTCGTAGAATACCGCACATGACCGATCGCAATATGCCCGGTCATGCTTGGCAACCCTTGACGAAAAGCTTCGCTTACCAGACCCATGCCGCGCTGCAAATCCATGAACGAGCCGTCAGTAACTGCAATGCCAGCACTTTCCTGACCGCGATGCTGCAAAGCATATAACGCCCAATACGTACTCAATACCACATTTTCATTGTGTGAATAAATTCCAAAAACGCCACATTCTTCATGCCACTTATCATGATCCATCTTCACAAACACCCTTTAATCCCCTTTTCAGGAAAATTTTTCGCCGGTTAATCGATACAATATTTCCTGGTACGCGCCTTCCACATCACCCAAGTCGCGGCGGAAGCGGTCTTTATCCAATTTTTGTTTCGTTTCACTATCCCAGAAGCGGCAGGTATCAGGTGAAATTTCATCCCCTAAGATCACTTCGCCATGATAGAGGCCAAACTCCAATTTAAAGTCAATTAGTTCGATTTTTTTATCTTTTAGGTAATCCGTCAATATTGAATTGATTTTAACTGCATATTCTTCCATCCGCTTGACTTGTTCTTCTGACGCTAATCCCATCGCCTTAATATGCGAAGCGTTGATCAGCGGATCTCCCAATTCATCATTCTTGTAATACATTTCGACAACAGTCGTCGGTAATTTTGTTCCTTCCTCCCAGCCAATCCGCTTTGCCAGGCTGCCTGCGGCAATATTGCGCACAACAACCTCTACTTGCAATATCTTCAACGCTTTGACCAGCATCTCACGATCACTTACCGTGCGGATGAAATGATGAGGAATTCCATGCTGCCCAAGCAATTGAAAGAAAAATGTCGATATCTTGTTATTCAGAATGCCCTTGTTCAAAATGGTCCCTTTTTTACCGCCATTAAAAGCAGTAGCGTCATCCTTAAAGTACACCAGCATTTCATCTGGGTTTTCAGTTGTATACATTTTCTTGGCTTTACCCTCATACATCGGTTTCTTATCCATTAAAAATCCTCCTAATTATCTTAAATTTATTTCGACGCAATGCGAGCTGCTTTCTGTGCAACTTCTTGCGCCATCATTTGCCGGTGATTCAGCAATTTTTCAGCGATTTCGTCATTGGAAACCGCCAAAATCTGGGCTGCAAAAATTGCGGCATTCTTTGCGCCATTGATCGCCATCGTTGCTACCGGGATACCGGACGGCATTTGAACAATACTCAGCAACGCGTCCATTCCCGCCAGCGGGGTACTGTTTACCGGCACGCCAATGACGGGCAGCGTAGTGTAGCTCGCAATTACTCCCGGTAAATGAGCTGCGGCGCCGGCTGCGGCAATAATGACCCGAACGCCTCTTTTTGCAGCGCCGGCAGCAAATTCATGAACGATATCGGGGGTACGGTGTGCGGACGCAACGACTACTTCTGTACTAATTCCGAAGTCCGCCAGCGTCTGAATCGCAGGTTCCAATATCGGATAATCCGAATCGCTTCCCATGATAATCGCAACTTTCATAAAAACAACCTCCTTTTGTCCTGATGGGACCGCCATTAGAAACAACAAGAAACCCGGGGCAGGAAAATTCTATCTCGCTAGTGAGCAAAACTTCCCCGTCCGGGTTTTTATCCCATCGGTGTAGCATTACGGCAGTGTAATACCTGTACCACTTGGTCGCTGCCATCCAACCTGATGCATGGAAAGTCCAATACCAAGTTGCGCGGAACCCTAGGCACACTTTTACTCGTAGTCAGGTAATTTACGGTTACCATGTAGAAACTATTGAGCCATATTCTCAACATTATACGAGCAATATTCAATTTACAGATCCATTGTACCAGCCGTTATTCGCCACTGTCAACCTAAACACTGAACTTTCTCAGTGATTCTTTCCGGAATGTTCGGTTTTCACTCCCACTCAATCGTAGACGGCGGTTTCGAAGTAATGTCATAAACAACCCGGTTGACACCTTTGACTTCATTGACAATTCGCCGTGAGATCGCTTCCAAAACCTCGTAAGGGAGCCTTACCCAATCTGCCGTCATACCGTCCTCACTGGACACGATCCGCAAACCGACAGTATAGGCGTATGTTCGTTCATCGCCCATTACGCCAACGCTTTTCATAGCGGGTAGAATGGCAAAAGACTGCCAAATTTCACGATAAAGACCAGCTTTTTTTATCTCCTGGTACACAATGGAATCCGCTTCACGAAGAATATCCAGGCGTTCCTGCGTGATTTCACCAATGATTCGAATGGCAAGGCCGGGACCGGGGAACGGCTGACGCCAAACAATGTCATCCGGCAATTCCAGCTCCCGCGCCAACGCCCTGACTTCATCCTTGAACAAGTCGCGGAGCGGTTCTACCAGGCTGAACTGCATATCTTCCGGTAATCCGCCAACATTGTGATGACTTTTAATCACTGCGGCAGTCGCTGTGCCGCTTTCGATCACATCCGGATATAACGTTCCCTGCACCAAGTAAGGAATTTCGCCTAATTTTGCCGCTTCATCCTCAAATACACGGATAAATTCGGCGCCAATCATTTTGCGTTTTTCTTCCGGATCGGTAATACCGGCGATTTTACCCAAAAATCGCTCTTCAACATTCGCATACACCAAATGCATGTGGAACCCGTCGCGAAACGTTTTGACAACCTGCTCCGGCTCGCCTTTACGTAAGAAGCCATGATTTACGAACACGCAGGTCAGTTGATCACCAACCGCCTTGTGGACCAAAACCGCTGCAACGGAAGAATCAATTCCGCCGCTAAGTCCGCATAAAACCCGCTTATCGCCTACTTGTTCTTTAATTTTTTGTATTGCAGAATCGACAAAAGAGCCCATATTCCAATCGCCGTGACACTTACAGATCGCAAATAAAAAGTTGCGTAATATTTTCATTCCTTCCGGAGTATGCACTACTTCCGGATGAAACTGAACTCCGAAAATTTGCCGTTCTTCATCCGCCATAGCAGCGACCGGGGTACTATCTGTATGGGCTGTAACAATAAATCCGGGGGGAGGACTGTCGATGCGGTCACCATGGCTCATCCACACTTGAGTTTCGCGGGCAACCGTTTCCATAATCGTACTGTCATAATCCACGAAAAGGCGGGTATTGCCGTACTCCCTGTTTTCAGCATGGGCGACTTTTCCGCCCAGTGTCTGGGCCGTCAGTTGCATGCCATAACAAATACCCAGAATTGGCATGCCTAATTCAAAGATCTTTGGATCGCATATCGGCGCCTTTGGACTGTATACACTGGAGGGTCCTCCGGAAAAAACAATTCCCTTCGGCGCCATAGCTACCAACTTGTCCACGGCTGTGTTAAACGGAACGATTTCACAGTACACGCCGCATTCCCGGATACGCCTTGCAATTAGCTGACTATATTGTCCGCCAAAATCCATAACAACCACTAATTCATTCTTTTTTCCCATGACGATATGATCATCCTCCTCATTTTCCCCACTAACAACCCGTAAAATTCCATTCTTATGCCTGTTTGATTATCATCAGCAGCACGAGTGGATCTTTAAAACGTTAATTAGTATTTTAGCGGTTTGCAACCCTGACGTCAACGTTCTGAGAATTTACACCAGACACATTGTCAATCGAAGGATGTAAAAAACGGCAAATGCCGTTATTTTTTCCAACGAATATAAGGGTATTTTTGCAACGTGTAAATCAATAAATAATTTGAAATCGAATATGCCAGCCGCAACGTAACCAAAATACTGATCGTAGAAATCCACCATATCAGTTCGCTGTGGCGATATTCACCGGGGATTACCAGACCGAACAGGGCAATTACGGCTACAGAAGCCAGTACAAGGGGTATGACAGAATGAATAAAACCATAACCGATTGATCCAAACAATCTAGTAACAAAAACATCCGCAAACTTCATAAACAACTCTTTAATGCGCATGCAAGTTTCTTCCACCCATTTTTCATCATCTCCAGACACCAGCAAAAGTCCGGAAGCCCGATTTACATTTTTAAACACAATGGCAACATAGCCTTTTTCCGGTACTCCAACAGTTAACGCAAACTGATCAATCCGTTTTGTCGATTTAAGTGTGCGCAATAATTCATTTTGATCGTCAATCGTTTGTGCAAACTGTCCCGGATCATTCGCATTCTTGGGCAGCAAATCACCGTTGCTGTCAATGGCCGCCTGCCAGGAAAAGTTTGCTTCCGGATAAAATACCTCCCACAATTGCTGTATAAACGACTCATTTAGAATGCATGCCGGAAGACGACACGTTTTTTCATACTTCACTATTGCTGCCTCCTAAATCAATGTGTACTCCTGTCTATACCCTGTTCCAATTGAGGAATTTTGTCGATCATGATAATCCAGTATTCGCCATTGCAAATAAAATCCCTTCGGTTTTTTACTCAATTACGTTTACAAACTTCTCAAAGTTTTTCTGATGTTCAATTAACGTGTCGTCCGGCCGATAAAATTTTACAGCTTCGCCGTTGGACAACGAAATTGTCAGCACTGTAGCGATATACCCCAGCGGAAATCTGGTCACGGTTTCTTGATATTTATATTCTTTATCGACAATGAAATATCCGTTTTTGCGTTTTATTCTCGTTACCGTGATTGTATCGTTGCTAAATTCGATGATAATAATATTAATCGCAGTGACAACCACATATCTGCTCTGTAAAAGATTCTCCGTCATCACATTTTCAAATTCAGTGTACGCGATCTCGGCATTATTTATTTCTTCATCACGCAAAATTTTATCTTTGTTGGTCTGTAATAGCTTTCCAAAGCTGCCTAAAAAGGAATAACATTCATCCGCCATCCCCTTCTCACCCTTTCTCACCATGTTGTCCTTCGCACAGCCTGCAGCACAAAATAAGTCAAGTCTTACTTTATACACATTTCGGCAAAAGAAAAGGTTGTCCTGCAAACGAAAAGAGAGGCTGTCCACAAGTTTTCTTACTCATGAACAGCCTCTCTGCGATTACACGAAACTAGGCATCGACATGGCAGCAATTCGCTTTTTGCTTATTACAAATTACTGATGTCTCTGGGATCGCGTGGTCAGCTTACATCATGCCGCCCATGCAATTTGCATTTTTATTAGCGTGCATATAATGGAAAGAAGTTATTTATACGCGGAAGTATAGGTGGAAAAGAGATGTTTTTGGCGTACCTTTTTCACCTATTTTCTTTAAGTGCGGTACTATTATGGTACCTCTATTAATATTAGAAGCGATGCTGCACGAAATCAATTTACACATCGCAAACAACTCCCTGTTTAGCTCCTCCCTAATCGGAGGCTTTTTGCTTATACTCAAAAAGTTTAATTTTTTCTTCCAAAGAACCCTCCTCGAATAACTTATCGTATGCCAATCCTTTACGCAAAGCATGAATTAAATCTAAAGTACCATCACCATTTGCAAGGTTAATATCACCAAGAAATTGACTATTTTTTTTGACCGAAGCATAATTGCAAAATCCCCAGAGAACATGTAAAAATTCCTTATCTGCACCTTTAGGGAAGCCTCCCAATGATTTAATATTATCATTTATAGAAACTTTCAAATCAAAATGTGCCAAAAGTTTATTTCGTGCATCTTTAAAATAGGCGGTAAAACTTTTCAGTTCTTCGTTGTACTGTGATAGTTTCTCTCTATCTTCTTTCTCCCAGTCAATTTTTTCAACAATATAGTTGGTTGTTAAATTAGACTCTCCTTTGGTTATAGCAGGGTCAGTTATTTTAGAAAACTCTAAAAGTAAATAATCAATCAATATTTCACTTAAATCATCAAAAAAGAATGGTGCAGTACCTTTTAATATTTTTTCACCAATATCATTTCCATATAACTGCTCATAAATATAATGCACCTTATGGATCCAAAATACTCGATCAATAAACTTTTCTATTATTTTTCGTTCACTTTCAATTACAAGATTGATGTCCATGCAGGTCTCCCCTATAAAGAAGTACATCTAGCTAACCTCTGCCAACAATTATGTCACCGTTTCATTATCATTCACTGACAATGCATCCTTACATTACTAACTTATAAAATTATTTTTAAAATTTCAACATCCCATTTACCTGTTCAGAAATTTTCGTTGCAAGAGCCTTACTACAATATCCCAACAAGAGTCCTAAAAGAAGCGCGACCCTAGAGTCATTTTGGAACATATCAAGAGAGGTGTTCCCGATTTTAATAAAAATTGCCCCCGTCTGAAATAATAAACCAACCATAACTACCATTATCGCTACGAATGCTATTTGAACTTCTGGTTCTAGTCCATCTTCTTCCATAATAATTAAATCTTCAAATCTTATTTCAATTTTCCTGACACATAAAGATGCCCATGCGCCTGCACTTGCTCCAATTAACATAATAAAATAATTTTCCCATATCAGGCATGAAGTATAATAAAGGTATTCTGGGCTCCAATTAATAAAGCAATTTATTATTATTACGATAACAATCATAATAGTAGCAAATTTACCTACTGTTTTCCCCATATGCTTCAGATAATTATTTTTTATCTTTCCTCCTTCACGAGAAACAATTTCATTTTTCAACGAAAGAAGAGCTTCATTAGCCATTTTTGGGGTTACTATTTCCGTACTCAAACCAGCTTTTGCTAAAGAAAGAAGTTGTTCAAAATAGTGTTCAAAAGACTGACTATCATCTTTAAAAAGTGTTTTTAAGACGATTAGAGTTTTTTCAATCTCTAATCGCAACAATCGTTGATTGTCAGGAATACTGTTTTCATCTTCTATGTCCTCATACATAGAGAAATCCATATCATTCTCAATACGCGATACATCATAACAGCCTCTTGCCACTCTACTTTCCCCCTCTTGGTTTTGGAGGCGAAACACGACAAATTATTGATCTTGGAAAATTACCTCGACGTCTTGATCTTGATCTCGACCTTGAATTTGAGGTCTGAAAACATAACCTCGCTCGAATTACTTGCCCATTTGGTTTTGTCAATGTCCATCCTTCTGCGGGCTCTTTTACCATAACCATTTTTCCCTTTGTCATTTTCAGACTCATATTCTTAGCATGCATATTAGTCAACTCACTTTATAATTTTTTGTTCATTTAATTAGTGTCTCCTAAGTAACTTTCTAGATCATCAATGTTATCAATCAAATAATCAATAATACAATCACTGCATTTTGCTCATAATTTCCCTGAAGTTTTCCAATGCTGCTTCTATGTTCTCAACAATATCCATCGCGAGGACATCAGGATCAGGCAAATTATCGAGATCAGCCAGATTTTTGTCCTTGATCCATGTTATATCGAGGCTGGTCTTATCACGGTTAATAATATCTTCATAACTAAACTTTCGCCATCGACCTTCCTGATTAGTTTCGGGATGCCATGTTTCTTCCCGTTTGTGCCTACTTGCCGTGTTATAACAGGCTACAAAATCATCTAGATCAGTAAGCTCTAAGGGATTCTTCTTCAACGTAAAATGGATATTGGTCCTAAAATCATAGATCCATACTTCCTTAGTCCATGCTTCCTTGTTGGCTGGTTTATTATCAAAAAATATGACATTTGCCTTGACGCCCTGCTTATAGAAAATCCCTGTCGGCAGTCTTAGTATCGTATGGAAATCCGTTGTTTCTAAAAGCTTTTTCCTGACTGTTTCGCCAGCGCCGCCTTCAAAAAGAACGTTATCAGGCACAACGACAGCTGCCTTGCCGTCAGATTTCAGCAGCGTTCGAATGTGCTGCACGAAGTTTAACTGCTTATTGCTTGACGTAGCCCAAAAATCCTGGCGATTATATGTTAAACTATCACTTTCCTGCTCACCTTCCTCATTGGTAAAAGTCATACTGCTTTTTTTACCAAACGGCGGGTTAGTAAGAACATAATCCACCCTTAACCCGGTATCTGCTACCAATGAATCAGCAGGGGAAATGAAGTTTTCACTATCGATGTCGCCGATATTATGGAGGAACATATTCATCAACGCCAATCGACGAGTATTGGCGACAATTTCATTCCCAAAGAAAGTTTTAAATTTCAAGAAGTGCTTTTGTTCCTTATCCAACGAGTGATTTTGGATAATTGAATCATAGGCAGCTAGCAAAAAGCCCCCGGTACCGCAGGCCGGATCAGAAATCGTTTTCATCGGTTCCGGCTGCATACATTTTACAATAACCTTAATCAGCGCTCTCGGGGTAAAATACTGCCCGGCTCCACTTTTTACATCCTCCGCATTTTTTTCCAACAGGCCTTCATAAATCTGTCCCTTGATGTCTGCGCCCATGGTGCTCCACTGTTCTTTATCGATCATGTCAATCAACTTATACAGTTTTGCTGGGTCTTGTATTTTATTTTGGGATTTGGTAAAGATCTGGCCTAAAGTCCCCGCTTGTTTGCCCAACTCACGCAGCAAGTTGCTATAGTGGCTCTCCAGTTCTGCCCCTTTTTTTTCGACAAGGCTCTCCCATCTGTATTCTGTCGGTATCATCATGACTCGGTTGTATGGCGGTTTAGCATACTCATCTGCCATTTTTAAGAATAACAGATAAGTAAGCTGCTCTAAATAGTCGCCGTATCCCACCCCGTCATCTCGCAACGTATTACAAAAACTCCATATTTTGGATACGACTCCGGTTGAATTATTTTCGCTCATTTTTTTGTCCTTCCCTTGGCTTGTTTTGTCTCCGGTTGTTGCGTTTCCCGCTCTGTCCGTATTCTCGCCAGAAGTTTGTCCGCTGATTCATCATTGGGATCCTGGGGGACAAGTTTTCCAGCAAAGGCTTTATTTAAAATGCTTTGGCGTAGCACATCGGCTTGCGCGAGGCTTTGATTAATTGTTTCTTCCATCTTGTCGCAGACGGAGAGGCGTGATTCGATTTCTTGAACTATGGCTTTTTGTTCTTGTATTGAACAAATTGGAACGGGTATTTGCTTGATTTGAGTAGTATTAACTCTTGGGCGTGTCGCTCCATGTATCTTAAGTGATAAAAATAAGTAGACATGTCTTGATGACAAATAGTACATCAAAAAAAGAGGTACCATTACATTTTCAGGGCGTATACATATGCAATCTGCCTTGTTAATGGCATAAGAAACGTTTTTAGGTATTTGGCAAATTTTTACGTCATTTGAAATAAACGTAGACATTACAATGTCAGCACTATAAACAGTATTGCGTTTAATAGTTTCATACTTATCTTTAGAAACAAAAGACTTGCTATTATCATTAAATTTTAAATTTTTTATATTTTCCAGTCTAATGACCCTTATACCAAAATCTGTATAATCAGATGTTTTTAAGTTTGAACCAAAGGGGCCATCAAATAGTTCGGCCACTATAGATTTTAAAGGTACACATTCCGTCATCTTTCCTTCAAATGCCCACTGCAACACAGCCTGACGGTAGACCTTTAATTGCTGCTGAGCTGCCTTTAGGTTCTCCACGCCTTTGTCCAACTCGCTGAAAAGCTCCTCGATTTTGGCTACTATGCGGTGCTGTTCAGAAAAGGGAGGAAGAGGGAACGGAATTAGCGCCGCCTTTTGGGCTGATATTTCCCTAAAAGTAGTTCCACTCGACAATTGAATGGCCAGTTTTTTTGCATGTTTCAAATAGTAATATAAATAATCAGAGAGGATGCCATTAGGCGGTACAAAAGATTTAAATCCTTGGTTTGTTGCCAACGGTTTGGCTGCAATAGCTACATACCCGATAGGCGCACGTGAACTAAACAGTACAGTTCCAGCTTTCATGACCTTCGCCGAACAACCCTGTAGCCCCTTTGCGGTTATGTTTCTTGCACCCCTAGATATATATTTCCCTTCATACCCAGATAAATCAGCAGGTGTAATCCAAGATATTTCACCGTCTGCAAAATTATCCACTACCTTAGTATCAGGTGTACTTCCACCAATAATATCGCAAATATCCCCTATCTTAGCCCAAACCCATACTTTGGGAACCATCCATGGGGCAAGATCAAACGCACTACAATTTTCCACTCTTTAAGCCACCAATCCCTCATTCATTTCTGCAATAATTTCATCCGTCTTGTCGCCAAATAATTGCCACATCTTACCTAGTCCGCCGTTGGCGTCAAAGGGGGCGTAATCTAAATCTTCCTTATCCAGATGAAACGACATGGCGATGTGGTCTTTCATCATGCGCAGCCATTCCATCTGCTCGGCATTGAATTTCGGAGCGGAGCCTGCCTGTTTCTTAAACACCCAATCCTGAAAATTCTTGTCCACTATCCGGTCATAAGGAGTTAACACAATGTCAATATCAAGCACTCTGCGGAGAAGGGAAACTAAGGCAACCAGTTCATTTTTCGGGTTACCAGGGTTCACTTGATCCAATTGTTCATAGGCTTGCCAAACACGAACCGGAGCAAGAGCCGGTTTATCCAGCTTCAGTTTCTCAAACAGTTCCTTAATCATAGCATAGGTCAACTCCCTACGCCTATATGGCTGGCTGTAGAAAATCTGGAGTGCAGTAATCTCGTCCTTGTGTTTAGCGATGTAAGCTTTGAAATCCTCTAACAAATTAGTAGCCTTTTCGATTGCCTGGGCATCCCAACCGGCAAAAGATACTGTATCAATGTTGATAGTGTCAATTATCTGTTCATGGGCTTTGCGGACATTTTCCACATAGGTATTCAAATCGCCGGTAAATACCGTCGCCGCATTCTGGGTCAATTCTTCCTGTACCTCAATAAGCTGAGAAACAAGAGGATTATTGGTTTCAATCACATTGAATTTCTGCCTGGCAGCACCTTCAATAAAGTCAGGGTCATAGGCATTCAACAATGCCTTAGCCACCTGTTTGATACTCATGCCTTGGGACTTTTTTTCAAACTCTACTTTTTCTTGTTCAGTTAGTTGTTTTTCTAACCTCAGCAATCGGTTTGCCAATGTGATGTATAGATCTTCGTCCCTTGCACCAACTGCAACAGCTGTTAGTAAATCCTTGAGAGAAGCGGTTGGTTTTCTCTCTAGCGGTCGGCTGTCTGTTTTCAATGATTTCGTCACACCAATGGCATCAACAATAGCAAAATGGTCTTTGGTATATTGTGCGGAAGGAGTAACCTTCTTTAGGTCATCCAAAGTAACCGTTCGCGTGCCTCGTCCTTTCATTTGCTCGAAATAATTTTTACTTTTTACATCGCGCATAAATAGCAGGCACTCAAGCGGTTTCACATCTGTACCTGTCGCAATCATATCAACAGTAACAGCAATTCTAGGGTAATAGTCGTTCCGGAACTGTGATAATACCGATTTAGGATCTTCCTCGGAGTGGTAGGTGATTTTTTTGCAAAAAGCATTGCCTTCATTGAATTCTTCCCGAATAATATTAATAATATCATCCGCATGGCTATCCGTCTTAGCAAAAACAAGAGTTTTGGGTACTTCGCTGCGGTGAGGAAATATCTCTGGCAGATTTTCTTTAAAGGCTCTAATAATTGACCGAATTTGACTTGGATTGACCACATCGTCATCCAGTTTTTTGGGTGTGTATGTCAGATCTTCATCCAGTTGCTCCCAACGTTTGCGCCGTGTTAGTTTCTCACGCTTGTCAACATACTCGCCTTTCCAAATCGCCGCGCCCTTTTTGCTAATCTCAGTTTCAATCAGGTATACGTTATGACCGACGTTTACTCCGTCGACGACTGCTTCTTCATGGGTATATTCACTCACTATATTTTGATTGAAAAAGCCAAAGGTTCTCTTGTCAGGCGTGGCGGTAAGACCGATGAGAAACCCGTCAAAATACTCCAACACCTGCTTCCACAAGTTATAGATGCTTCGATGGCATTCATCTATCACAATAAAATCAAAAAACTCAATAGGAACTTTCATATTATAAGCAACCGGAACCGGTGGCCGTTTTCCCCATTGAACCTCTCCCGGATTGGTTTCTTCTGCTACTTCGCTCAGCTCTTCTTCTTTCAATATCGAATACAGACGTTGAATAGTGCTGATGCATACATGGCTATCGGTTGCAACATAACTTGATTTAAGACGTTGCACATTGTAAAGCTCGGTAAATTTCCGATTGTCATCATTGGGTACATAGGACAGGAATTCTTGTTCGGCTTGTTCACCCAAGTTTTTCGTATCGACAAGAAACAGAACCCGTTTCGCGTCAGCGTATTTAAGCAATCGATAAATGGCAGTGATCGCAGTAAAGGTTTTTCCGGAACCAGTGGCCATCTGGATGAGGGCACGCGGCCTGTTATCTTTAAATGATTGTTCCATTTTGTTGATCGCTCGAATCTGGCACTCGCGAAGTCCTGCCTCTGGTAATGCGGGTATATCTAGCAAGCGACTACGTAACGCTTTAGATTTCTTCAAGATCTCACGGAAAGTTTCCGGTCGATGAAAGGTAAATATTTCTCGTGCCCTAGGCTTGGGATCACGATAATCAGTGAAATGGGTGATCGTTCCAGTGCTCTCATAAACAAAGGGTAGCGGATCATTATTCAGGTATTTTAACTTGCTTGTGGCATACTCCGCCGACTGTTCTTCAACCGTTGTTAACTTATGGCCTTCTTCTTCTTTTTTTGCTTCAATGACCCCTACTGGGTTCCGATCAACAAACAAAATATAATCTGCTGGGCCTGCGTCAGTTTGATATTCGCGCACGGCAACACCACAGCCAGCAGACAGGTTGATTTCTTTTTTATTCTGAATAACCCATCCACAGCTTATTAGTTGTTTGTCTATATTGTCTCTTGCTATCTGTTCAGGATTTTGGTTCATAACTTCACTCCGTTACAGATTGATATAGTCCAAAATGGAAATTAACATATTTTTTATATTTACTACAAAAGTAAAAATCCCTGCGTTAAAATATTAATTTAACTTAATCAATATCAAAATTCAAGATTTTCTATCAGTTAATTTCTAATGCGTGTATCATTATTTATCAAACTTTTTTTGATGGAATAAACAAAAATATTTGACAAGCCAAAATAAGAAGAATGTTTTTTTCACATAGTGCCATCAATTTGCAGGTTAGTCTCTATAGCAAGTTTTGATCAATTGTTACTATTTAAATTTTTAGTCTTCCTCAATAAGGATATCTGATTTGTCATTAACATCAATTTGCGCACCGAGGTTTAAGTATTCCCGAATAGAGTCTTCCAGGCTATAGACTTCAGCTCCAAGATCTCGGTCCGCATACCCCCCAACCTCAATCCTCCAGCATGGACCGGAAATGCTATCGTTTCCAACATTTTTGTCATATACGGCTCCACCTGTTGATATCTCGAATTCTTCTTCAGAAATAGTAAAGGATACACAACGCATTTCCCAAAAATCTTCGGTTCCATCGCGATAGCTGATACTAAATTCGCAGTGAACACCTAGGGTTATCGTTGGCAATCTCTCTAATGCATACAACGCATGCCCTAACCCTACTACTTGCCGTGCTGTTAAACAGCGACTACTTAAAAGCAATTGGATCACGTCTTGTGCTACCTGGATCGCACCGAAATCCTCTTCTTCTAAATCAAACTCGTCTTCCTTGTTTTCATCTTCTTCGTCAATTTCCGGCAATTCATAATCTGCTGCGGCTTCCTTTACTTTTCGGAATAATTCCTTACCAACGCCTTCCTGCATATCGTTTTCTTCCGGCACAAACTCGTCATCCCAAAGCAAATATGCATCCGATTTTTTCCATAAAACGCGCAGATCGGACACTGAAAGTGTCTTTACTAACTTATAGCAAGCTGACTCCACAAGGTCTTCATACATTTCAAAAAAAACACTTTCTTGGTCCTGAACTTGCGCCGCATATTCTTCCCATACATCCTCGAATGGACTGTCCTCGCCTGATTGCATTGACTCCTTAGACAGTTCACGAATTCGTTCTATGACCTCTTCCACATAAGCATCGTAATCAATGTTCTGTCTGCCGTAAATAATCTTGCTGTCTGTATCATCGTTTTCTTGAAATGATGGCAATTCATAATCCGCAGCTGTACTATTGACCCTTTGTATCAATTCTTTTGTAACCCCTTCACGTAGAATATTGATTCCTGGTTCGCCTTCTTCGTAATCCCATTCCCACGAAGCATCTGACTTATCCCAAAGATGTCGCAAAAGCTCCTCTTGCAACTCCTCCACCAATCCTTCACAATAAAGTTTCACCATATCTTCATACAATTGGAAGCAGTAACTCTCTTCAACTTGCATTTGAACCGCATACTCTTCCCATAGATCATTAAATCTACCGCTATCGCCGGATTGCAGCCCAGGTGTTTCCCGAATTTCCTCAACGATCTTTTTTACATAATCATCATAATCCAAAGCCAATCGTTCCCCAAATGAAGAATTATCCGAAGCACCACTCTTCTTTTCAGGTTGTAAGTCCTTGTCCGTTTTGAGCAGCGTCAGCAAGTCCTTTTGTTGATCTTCCGTCAGCCTATATTCCTGCGTAGCGAGTATCGCCGCTTCCTCTAGACTCGTCACTTCCGGCAACAGCATCCGAATGCTCGGATGTTCCTCTGCGTACTTCCGAATGGCTTTTTCCTCTGCTACCAGCGGCGCTACCAGTAGAAAGCCGCTGACTACCCGCCGGTTTTCTACCCGCTGTTCCAGTTCCTTCGCCTTCCGGTCCATTTCCTCGGCCAGTTCCATATTGTCTAGAGAAAATGTCCTCTTGCCCCACGGCGTCAGCATCGGTTCTTCTATTGCTATTCTATTCCAGATCACTGCTGCGATGTTCAGCATGGGTATCCTCCTTTCTAAATCCCGCCCATTGACAATCCGACAAAAGCTGGTTCAGTCATCGGCAGAAAATCATCACATAAAATTGTTTTCTTGCCTTTAATCTGCTATACTCAAACCAAGAAAGTTCTGTTTCGTGGTCCCCTCCTTGGGCAATTGTAGCCCTATGGACTGGGACCAGGCAGAACTTTTTTTCTTTATGTAATCTTTCTTTTTCTGCAACTACCTTTACTGCTTGACTTTGTTCCATGCTAATACGAAAGCCGCTGTGGCCGCAATTCCTGGCAGAATGATCCTAGTCATGTCTACGGTGGAATATTCATTCGGCGCAGACCAAACAAACGAATAGCCTTGAATAATATGATAGGTTCCTCTCGTCGGGTGTATACCCTGAATGGCCCACGGAACATATAAGCATAATCCGATGATAATAGCGGCGTAAATTTGCAACAGTGTTTTCCGGTTCACAAAATCATCTCCTCCCTTAATCAACTAACGTTTTTCTTCGTTTATCTCGTTTATTCGAAGTATTTCACACTGTCAATATTGAACCTACTCTCTGGATAGACTGTTGTTCTTTTTATGAAAATATTTAAACCACCCCTGCACTAATGGCTGGCGTGGTTTTTGTTGACTACGTATAGACTATGATTGCAAAAGCCAGAAGGCCTGCTTTAAAATACACCAAAAACAAGATTAACTTATTACCATACTAAAAAGTTCGCAATATCTTGTCCTGTTTTTTGTATTCTTGAATAATTTGCGTATCCCTTTAATTTACATATAAAAAATTCTCAAGAATGGATTATTGTATCTTTTTGATATTTTACTATCGCAGAGTCAAATACAGGCCTTCACAATTCAGTCCCGTCATTATTGTTCCTGAATACACTTTTCAGAACGATCCTTGATTAAACGGGCACAATATTCCCTTAGCGTTTCACGTAATATGACTCGATTTCCTGTTTTCCGCGCTTCCGCAATTTCTTCACCTGTGGCCGGATAGATATTTGTCCCTGGCCAACCGACTAATATTGGTTCCGATTTTCCCCTAAATATTTTACTTTCCAAGGTATCAAGCCGTGTTTTTAGCGTCATGACTTCACCTCACTATTTTTCTTCAAAATAACAAACCGACGTCCAAGGCAACCAAAATTTATTTGTACGTACTTGGATCCCCAATGGTAATAACTTCGCCCTTTGGATACGCCAGGCGCCACCAACAAGACGTTGGGTCGTAATCACATGGGTAAGGAGGACAACTGGGACGCCGTTCAGTACACTTTGTCAAACCATGAGCATCTCCAATGATACCAACACTAGAACCTTCCCGATCCATGATTTTCTCTAATCGGTCTAACCGGCATTTTAAACTCATTATTCCGACAACCTTTCTATTTCTTCTTCAAGAGCTGCAATCCGCTGCTCCACTTCTTCCGTTTCCCTAGCCTTGAAAGCCAACTCAATTAAGCCCTTGGCGGCTGATACGCGAGAAGAAGCGGGCGCAGTATCATCCTTTGCTACATCCCGCAATGTTTGAACCGCTTCGCCCGTCGCCTGTTGCAAAGCTATTAACGCTTGCTTTAGTGCTTCTCTTTTTGCGTCGGAATATTTTTGTGCAAAATCCGGTATATTGAGCCAGCGCAAAAGGGTATTGGTGGAAATATTTGCAAACGTTGCTGCAGTCGCTAAATCCGGTTTTGTTAACAGCCCAATTATCGCTTTTTCCCATTTATGATTAAATTTATCACCACCAGCCATTACCGAACCTCCTTTCAAATTTCCTTTTCGTCTGAACCATGGTTAAATCCCCATATTTAGCCCATACGCTGTTTTAATTAACTTTAAAAAGCATTTAAAAACATCCTTATAATTGAAATATGGAGGTCATTCATAAGCGGTTCATTTCACATCGCCGCATACTCACTGTCCTGCCGGCATAACTGTCTAATGCCTAGGTCATGCCGTCACACCCCCTTTGATTAGAAATTCTCTTAGATGGTAGTAGCAAGTATTGTAAATCCAACTCCCTGCATACGCCTCTAAAGTAAAATCTATATTCAAGCCGTACCTGGCTTCAAAGCATTTCAGACTAGCAACAAAACTTTGCGGTTTATATTCCGATTTGTACGCTCCGTTATATATGCTTTGCCACGAACCGTTTTCTATCAAAAGATACATCTTGGCGCTGGTGCTGCGTAACAATTCACTTTGAAAGCGCACTCTCTCATGCGTTAAATTGGCCGCTAATTCATCCAGCGATCCCTTGCGCTCAATCGCAAGTCCATCAGTGAAAAGATCTCGCATTATGCCTAATTCACTGCATATCGGCAGCATATAGCTGTAGTCACCATAATCCAGCTTGCGACTTTTGTGATGGATCTTGTTTTTATCCAGCCAATCAGTAATATGTTTATTCTTTTGCTCCCGCGTATCCACCAAAATCACCATGCTTTTAAGCAACTGCTTCAATTCATTATCATTATATTTGTAATGCAACTGATTTACTCTCCCTTCGATTATGATAATAGCCTCTGCCAGAAGTGACAAAATGACAGAAATGACATTAATTTTCCCCTTATTTGATATAAATTTTTATAAGGGGGAAGGTAGAGAAACTTGTCATTCTTGTCACTTTGTCACTTTTTACTCTTTTATCAATCTTATTCCCAACCAAACCCATCCGTAATTTTTATGAATTTTTACGTATTTTTTCGTTTCCATCATTCGAGTAAAAGTAGCAGAGCTACCAGGAATATGCCCATTATCGCGAGTCCAATTTTTAAAAATACTATACAACGTTTTCACAGACACTTCGTAAGACGGTCCCGTTTCACATTCATCATCTATAAATTGCTCCAGGATATCGCAGGCCTCCCGAAATTGATTTGTAGAGGCAATAACTGCCGCTGATTCACACAACCCGTGTTGCTGCCATTGTAGGCAACCGGCAACTGCCCAAATCAACACTTCATTGAGTACTTCCTGGCAGTGCAGTTTCTCTTTTAATGTGCTGTCCCTGCCCTCTCCATCCTTAAATTGATGGTCAAATGGTACCAGACGTAACCTTCGCCAAATGCCTTCGTCCTGGCCGCGAACTCTAGGAATGTGGTTTGTGCTAAGCCACAGTTTAAAACTTGGAACAAAACTGAATGGATCACACCTCAATCGCCGTGCGGTTACTCTGTCGCCACCGGTAATACTTTTCGTTCTCGCTTCATCCAAAAGGCGGCCCTGACCAGTTTCGCTGGCTAATAGAAGCCTCACGCCTGGTAGTTTTGCAAGTTCAGGAGATGGTTCATTCCCACTGCTGGTATTTTTTGATTGAAGCAATATTTCAACCGCCAGTGTATCTGCGTAGTCCCCTAATGCTTCTGCCAAGGTTTCTGTCGTCGAACCTTTGCCAGTTCCACCTTCGCCATTTAATACAAGAAATTTTTCTTCACGTACTGATCCAGTCAAACTATACCCCGCAAATCGCTGAATAAATTGTCTGACCGCTGGGTCGGGTAAAATCTTCTCAATAGTCTGACTCCATAAACCTGGCTTCATCGCCTTATATTCAGCACGGCAAATTTTTGTCATAAATTTTTTAGGATCATGTTGCAATAAATTTCCGGTTCGCAAATCAAGAATCCCGTTCTGCACATTTAGCAGCCACGGATCAGCATCCAATGCGCCAGTTTCTACTGGTAAAAGTGATTCTGCCAGGAAAATCATTGCCATAAGTTTAGCTTTCGACTCGCTTGATCGGTAAAATTTCTGAGCATCCTCGTTTCCTGAATGTTCCTTGTAGGCTTTCCTGACTGTTTCTTTAGCCAACTTTATAATTTGGCCTGTTATATCAGGTTTCCATCGCGTCCCATCCCATAGCAACCATTGCTTATAACTATGGCAAAACCTAATTTTGTCACCGTATTTTGCCGCTAAGAGTTCTGCGTTCCCGGACTCGGTCCTTGGGAACGTTTTAGATTCAGACGTTATCTCTGTTTTTGATACATCTGACTCCCAATATTTAGCGCCATCAACTACTTTTATAAGTTCATTTTTCGTATTTCCATCTGCCAGCCAATCACTCACGTCACCTTTTGCTGACAGTCCTGGAAGTTCAACGACACGCACTTTACAACCGCGTTCATGTAATTGCTTGGCTACTGTTTGAGCATGGTCACGACCAGGCAAGTCATTATCAGGCAATATTACAATATCAGCATTAGCATGGAAATACTTTGAATGTCTGACTGACCATTTGCCAGCCCCAAAACTATTAGTGGTTGCCGTCAGACTGATCTTTGCAAGATTGTCGCAGTCTTTTTCACCCTCTAGAACATAAACTGTTTCTCCTCGTTCAATGGCCTTCACCAATTCAGGCAACCGATAAGGCAAAGGCTCAACGCCCTCAAGGTTATATAGCCATCCTTTGCCATCCGGACGCCTTGCCTTGAATGTCTTTTTGCCACCTTCGAGGTACCGGCAGACCTGATACACTAACTTCCCCGCCTCGTCGTGGTAGTCATAGGCACATATAAACTGTTTCTGGATCTTCTCTCGCTGCTTTTTAATGTCAAACTGCTCTGCAAGTCTTTTAATGGCTTCCTCGTTAGTGCAACTATTGTGTAACGCCCATAGGTCTATGCTGTCAAACCGCTTTTTGCAGGCGTGACAATACCCTTTGTTTTGCGCCTGGTACAACTCGCAGCTTGGATTATTGTCGCCGTCATGCCAGGGGCAATTTACAAATGTTCGATTGCCTTTTTTTACTATTCTTAAACCAGCATCTTGTATAACATCCATTATTGGTAACTGCATTTTAATTTGTTCAATATTCATCTTTCAGATCACCACCCGAATAATTCGCCTGTAGTTCTTCAATGACATAAATAGCGCAATCAACAAGGCGCGAATTTTCTTGGCTTTCGGCAAATTTTTTCAAATCGTACAGAACTTGTATCGTAAGAATATAATCCAAATTAATGCACATCCTAATCAATGAGTTTAAATTTGCCGTATTTCAGACCCCTAAATAGTTTCATGTCAGCCTCACAATTATGCAGAATTTTTCTTCATCGCAATCCAACTTCGATATTCTTCCTTCATGACTCGCTTGGAACGGCCAATCCTAAAACTTGGGATGCCTCCGGCTGAAATAGCCAGATCAAGTAACTCATATACTCGCCTAAGAGATAAATGCAAATGTCGTCCGATCATCTTAGCAGTCAATACATCAGGCATTGTGTCTATTTCATTCATAAAATGTTTCTCCTAATGACATTTTTTTGATAGCATCCAATATCATCAATTTCTGTTCAGGTTTCAGTTCTTTGCGTAACCATCGACTAAAAGTAAATTCTGTTATACCCAATAATTCTGCAACTTCATATTTTTTATAACCGATTAATGCAGTATGGATATCAATATTGGGAATTTTTTTCATAAACCAATCACTCCTTCTTATTCATACATTCTTGATCAACAATATTTTATTAACCCGGGCTCATTTCAAATTTTGAGGCATTTAGAAAATTATTCATACGGATTTAATGCGTACTTTAATGCGTAGAAATTATAAATTATTTAAATCCAATCAATTCAACACGAAATTAAAATTAAGTTTCGTTTAATAAATCAGCCACTCTTCTTATTTATGCGTTTTGGTCAACAATAATTTATTGACTACACTGCAGACTATGATGTATTATGTAAATAAATTAATACGCATAAAAAATATGTTTAATGCGTAGGAAAGGACGTTATGAATACTATTCTTTTAGGAAACAAGTCTAGAACGGCTGATGACAAATCAATCGTCACCCATGACGAACACAAATCAGTTATATTGACCAAATTTAAGGTTTACCAAAGTTACAAAATTGAAACTTTTGTTGAACCAAATAATTACGATGAACTAACAGACAACGGAGTTTCTCATGCACAAGAAATGCTCCGCTACAAAAAAATTGTAGGCAGCGGTGAAATAGCGCAAACCTACAATCCAGATGAAACGAACATTTATCGTGAACTACTGAAAATTAAAACAATGAACATAGAACACCTTCGGCTTTTTTGCACAAAATTCGGTATCCCTGTTATCAATCATAAAGAAAAACAATCATTGCGGGTCAATTTTTTAAGCTTTGATCATATGAAAGATATTTCAATAAATCAAATCAAAGTTGATGAATTATCTTCTGCAATAAACGAATTTCAAAAAGCTGCTAATATATGGCATGATATACAACATAATTCAAGAAAGATTGATAATATTGCCCGCGAATTAGATAAATTTGACATTACGAATAATTGGCATGAAGGAACAGAACTTGACAATATTTCTCAAAATAAGCTATTAGAAGAATACAAGACATCTACCCAATATCAGGCATTTGCTAGCACAAAAGACTACTCGACCTTAGCAAAAGCAAAACAATATCTTGCATATGAAATCACAAAAAACCTAAGACCTTCATCTCATATCCAAGGATTGACTTTCTACAAAGGGTCATTTCGACCACAACTTGCTTTCTCATCACCAATCGACTATGCATGGTATCAATTAAAGGAACATGTATCTGGCGGAACAAATTATGTAAAATGTTGGCATTGTAAAACATTGTTTATCCCAAGTAAAACAAACCAACATTTTTGTCCTACGGTCAATATTCGCAGTCGAAGTAATTGTGAAAACGCGCTTTCGCAAAAATTTAGGTACCACAAGGAAAATATAATGAAAATGATCAACGAAAATCGTGATTGGGCTTATATAAGCACCCACGCTGGCAATATTCATCCTGAATATATAAAAGAACGTATACGAAAGATTAAAAAGAGAGGTGTTTAACAATGGCGTCATTGTTTAAAGTCAGCAAAACATGGTATTTTTCCATTGATGTTGGCAAAGATGCAAACGGCAAAAGAAAAAAAGAAAAAAGAGGAGGTTTTCGCACCAAAGAAGACGCCAGAAAAGCGGCCTCTGCCGTAGAAGTCGAATTAACGAATGGAACCTATTTGAAAGAACAGGACATTACCTTTGCTGAATTTGCGAAGGATTGGCTGAAGATGTACAGTGTAAGTGTCAAAGCTTCGTCAGTCCGCGTCCGGCAGCATGAAATCAATCTATTGCATCAATATTTCAACGCTATCAAGCTGAAAGACATTACCAAGAAGCAATACCAAGATGCACTGTTGGCCTTGCGTGATGATGGATATGCGGAAAACACAATTTCCGGGGCTCACGGGACCGCCAGGATGCTGTTTAAAAAAGCAGTCGAACTGGATGTTATAAAACGTGATCCTACTGAATTTGCCAAACCACCGCGTAAACAAGAAACGCTTGCCGATTTAGAACAAGTTGAGGATATACCGAAATATCTAGAGAAGAATGAACTAGCTGCCTTTTTACACACAGCGCATGCGGGTGGCATAGAGGAAGACTACACGCTATTTTTAGTCTTATCCTATACTGGAATAAGGGCTGGAGAGTGTTGCGCCTTAAAATGGCAAGATATTGATTTTGACGCAAAGGCAATTCGTATCAGCAAAACGTATTACAACCCAGGAAACAACATTCGAAATTATGAATTAATGACTCCAAAAACGAAGACCTCCCGCCGGACCGTGGATGTTGATCAGAAAGTCATAGATGCCCTCGACGTATTAAAGAAAAGGCAAAAAATAGCGATGATGAAATACCGAGATATTTGGCATGATGAAAACTTTATCTTTACGGTAAACAAATATCCAGGCTATCCAATGTATATTAAGTTAGTTGAAAACCGAATGGCCAGATTATTAAAACTAGCCGGACTGAATACGGAACTAACACCTCATTCACTACGCCATACTCATACCTCTCTATTGGCAGAGGCAGGCGTAGGTTTAGAAGAAATTATGGAACGGCTTGGCCATGCCGACGATGATACGACAAAACGGGTTTACTTACACGTTACCAAAGACATGAAAAAAGAAGCCGCCCACAAGTTTTCAAAACTCATGGACAGCCTCTAAAAACGTACTTATTTTTTTATTTTGCGAAAATTCGGTACTAATTCGGTACTAATTCTGGTTATTCTTTTTACAAATCTAGCAATAACGCTGGATTTCGGCACGTATTACATCATGCCGCCCATGCCGCCCATACCGCCCATGCCACCCATACCGCCCATGCCGCCCATACCAGCAGCGCCACCGTCTTTTTCCGGTTTGTCAGCAATAAGGGTTTCTGTTGTCAATACCATGGCTGCAATGCTGGCAGCATTCTGCAGCGCAGAGCGGGTAACTTTTGCCGGGTCGACAATTCCCGCGGCAATCATATCCACATATTCTTCTGTGAGAGCATTAAAGCCCATGCCCTTGCCAGCTTTCTTAACATTCGCCACAACCACGGAGCCTTCTAATCCGGCGTTGTCAGCAATTTGCCGTACTGGAGCTTCAATTGCGCGTCTCACAATGGCTACGCCGGTTTTTTCGTCGCCAGTCACCTTGAGCGTATCGAGCGCCGGCAGAATATCAATGAAGGTTGTACCGCCGCCAGCGACGATGCCTTCTTCTACTGCTGCCCGGGTTGCGTTCAATGCATCTTCGATGCGAAGTTTCTTTTCTTTCAGTTCGGTTTCAGTAGCAGCGCCAACCTGAATTACCGCTACACCGCCAGCCAGTTTGGCAAGACGTTCCTGCAGTTTTTCTTTATCAAAATCAGAAGTGGTCTCTTCAATTTGCGCTCTGATTTGGTTGACACGAGCTTTGATTGCAGCGTCCTCACCGGCGCCGTCAACAATGGTCGTTTCCTCTTTGGTGATCCGGATCTGACGAGCGCGGCCCAAATCGGCCAATTCAACACTATCCAGTTTGCGGCCAAGATCTTCAGTAATGACATTACCGCCAGTCAAAACAGCGATGTCTTCCAGCATAGCTTTACGACGGTCGCCAAAGCCAGGTGCTTTTACAGCAACAGCTTTAAAGGTTCCGCGCAGTTTATTGACAACCAGCGTTGCCAATGCTTCGCCTTCCAAATCTTCCGCAATAATCAGCAATTCTTTACCTTGTTGAACTACTTTTTCCAATACCGGCAACAGGTCGGCAATCGCGCCAATTTTCCGGTCTGTAATCAAAATATAAGGATCGTTTAAAACAGCTTCCATTTTATCAGCGTCAGTAATCATGTAGGGAGAAATATAGCCGCGGTCAAACAGCATTCCTTCCACTACTTCCAGATCAGTTCCCATCGTTTTTGATTCTTCTACGGTAATAACGCCGTCTTTGCCGACTTTTTCCATCGCTTCAGCAATCAGATTGCCAATTTCTTCGTCAGCGGCAGAAATCGATGCCACTTGAGCAATCGCTTCTTTCGTTTCTACTTTAACAGCATTTTTCTGAATTTCTTCAACAAGTACTGTGACAGCCTTTTGGATGCCTTTTTTCAGGATCATCGGATTTGCACCGGCAGCTACGTTTCTCATTCCTTCGTGGATCATAGCCTGGGCCAATAAGGTTGCAGTCGTTGTTCCGTCACCAGCAACATCATTGGTTTTGGTCGCTACTTCTTTAACCAACTGAGCACCCATGTTTTCAAACGGATCTTCCAGATCAATATCGCGGGCAATGGTTACACCGTCATTGGTAATTGTCGGAGAGCCGAATTTTTTGTCCAGTACTACATTGCGGCCTTTCGGTCCCAACGTTACTTTCACTGCATTTGCCAGTGCATTGACGCCTTTTTCAAGAGCGCGGCGCGCTTCTTCATCAAATAAAATTTGTTTTGCCATTACTTATAAGCCTCCCCATATCATGTAATATTCTATTCAACAACAGCCAAGACATCACGATCGCTAACGATCAAATATTCAACACCATCAATCTTTACTTCCGTACCGGCATATTTTGAAAAAATTACTTTGTCGCCGACTTTCACATCCATCGGAACACGTTGACCATTTTCCAAGACTTTACCTGTGCCAACAGCGATGATTTTGCCTTCCTGCGGCTTTTCCTTGGCAGTATCGGGTAATACGATACCACTTTTCGTCTTTTCTTCTCTTTCAAGGACTTTGATAACCACTCTGTCGCCTAACGGCTTAATCATTGAAATGACCTCCCTTTATGGTTTGATATATTTTAATGATTTTGTTAGCACTCAACAACATCGAGTGCTAATTCCATACTTATGATATAAAATTCTACCGAAAAAAGCAAGAGGAATAGGCAAAAAAATAGGCAAAACAATAAAAAAAATCCGCTACCGTTGTTCACGGCAGCGAAATAATCGGAAGAATATCACTGTTATTACCGTAATGGTCATTGTCATGATCAAGCTAAGCCCTCCGGCAAACAAAAACTGTTCGCTCAAAGGCAGGTTTGGGTGGGTTCCTCCCAGATAATCAAAACCATCATTCACAGCTAACCAAGTAATTGCCAAAACCGCCGGCAGGCCGGTTGCGGGTAGATAACGAAGATAAGCCAACCCTTGAAGCAGCATCCCGGTATGACTCACAAACAAGAGCAAATCATCGCCAGCGGGAGGTTGTCCTGTCGCCATAAAATATTGTCCTAATATGACCACTGTCCAAACCCCGTATTTTATGCTGCCTAACACGCCTGCCCAGGCAATAAGCTGCCGCCACGTTTCTCTCATCCGGTCTTTGGAAAATAGCCAATAGGCAAACAGCGCAAAGAAAAACGCATGCAAGGGACAGTCAGGTACAAATAATAATTTTTGCCATGCAGTCACTGTCAACTGGTTTTCGTACCAGAAAAATCCCCAAATGGTTCCAAAAATATTTAAAATAATAACCGGCAGCAAAAACCAGGATTTCGTAAGTACCGCGGCCATCTCGTCAAATCTCTTTCTTTTCTGCATTTAAATCACGCACAGGAACACCGCCATAGAAGGAATGGGGCGGAATATCACGATTTACAAGCGACATCGCCGAGATGGTAGCGCCTTCGCCAATCACAATGCCCGGCAGTAAAGTACAGTTTGCGCCGATCACAACATCTTTTTCGATCATCACTTTGCCAATCCGCCATTCGTCTTTTAAAAATTCATGGCCAAGCAGTGTCGTATTATAGCCAATGATCACATTCTCGCCAATTTCAATCTGCTCCGGAAAAAATATATCAAACATAACCATCAGGCCCACAGAAGCATTGCGCCCGATTTTCGCACCCAATCTTCGATACAAAAAATTTTTCACCTCGAAAGAAGGCACAACCCGGCATAAAAAAATAATAACGGAATTCCAGATAACCCGCATCGGATGAATGATTTGCGGCCAAAACCGCAGCGAATTTTTTCCACTCACTTCATGGCGGATCGTTCGGCGAATTGCCACTGCCATCGCTCCTTATTTTTTCCGAACAGCGCTTTCCACTATGCTTTCCGCTACCTCGCGGATTGATTTGCGCTTGCTCATGCTGTATTGCTGAATTCGCCGAAAAGCCTCGCTCTCGCTCAAATGAAGGCTGTCCATAAGAATTCCCTTCGCCCTATCCAATATTTTTCGTGTTTCCAGAGAAGTTTTAATATCTTCCAATTCTTTTTCCAAATCGGCAAACTCTCTAAACCGGGACAACGCGATTTCCATAGCCGGAAAGAGGTTCGCCTCCTTAACCGGTTTTACCAAATAAGCCAAAACCCCCGAATCCTTTGCTTTTTCAACAATTTCTTTTTGACTGTAAGCCGTCAGCAACAGAACCGGCGCTATTTTTTCATTTGAAATAATTTTGGCTGCTGCAATCCCATCCATTTCCGGCATTTTGATATCCATGATGACCAAATCAGGATGAAATTTACGAGTCAGTTCCACTGCTTTGACTCCGTCAGACGCTTCTGCAATGACTTCATGCCCCGCTTCTTGTAATAATTCTTTCAGATCCATACGGATGATCGATTCATTGTCCGCAATAATAATTCGTAGTGGTTCCATCTATTCATCTCCTTTTTTCTTGCGAGGTATCGTAACACAAGCCCGGGTTCCACCCTGCGAATATAGTTGAAAAGAGCCGCCCAGATCTGTTTCCACCAAGGTTCTTACAATCTGCAAACCCAGACTGCCGCTTGCAGACTGCGGTGAAAACCCTTCCGGCAAACCAATTCCATTATCATAAATATCGATACGATAGTTTTTGTCGTCCTGAATAATATCAATACCGATAACACCCTCATGTCTGCCTACGAAACCATGTTCTATCGAATTTTGGATTAGTTCATTGATCACTAACGCCAAGCTGGTAGCTTGCTCCGATGGCAAAATGATGGTTTCCCCGTTAAATACCGTTTGAATATTAAAATCGGGCTCAAGCATGTTTTGAATTACCAAATCCAATATATTCTTCGCCACTTCGGCTACATCAATAAATTCGGCGTCTTGCTGGGACAAAAACTCATGCACCACTGAAATGCTCAATATGCGGTTGACGCTTTCTTTCAGCGCCGCTTTCACTTCCGGTGATTTTGTCCGGCGGCCTTGCAAACGAAGCAAACTGGCGATCGTCTGCAAATTATTTTTGACCCGATGATGAATTTCCTGGATTACTGCTGATTTAATTAGTAGTTCCTTTTCTTTTTTCTTGACTTCCGTAATGTCCGCAACGATCAGTATCGTTCGTAAAATTTTGCCCCCGAGCTGAATAATCGGCACAGCTCTTTGCAGCAGCATGCTGTTGCCTACTTCCAGTTCCGTTTCACAGGCAATTCCGGCAGCCGCCGCCTGCTGGGCCAATTGCATATTCATGTGCCGCTCATAGATCCTCCGTCCGACAATGCGGCCCAATCCAAGAATTTTATAAATACTGGCGGCCGTTTCATTCGCGTAAAAAATCTTTGACCGGTCATCAATAATAATAATTCCGTCGTGAGGGGATATCGGCCTGTACATTTTCCCATTCGGCAATGTTTTGGGCATACTGATCAGTTGGAATGCTGTCTCCACAAGGGTGTTATACCCAACAGCCAACGCTTCATCCCCGCCGGCTTCAAAACTGGCGACAGCGATCCTGTTTCCTGCACGGTCATATAACGGAAATGTCTGCATTTCCAATGCGTCCATCCCTAACGCCCACTCTCTTTGGCCGGAAATGTGTTCTCCGGACGTGAGCGTTCGCCAGACAAGTGATTCTTCGGCCGCACTGACAGTACTCCCCAACATGCTTACTTTATGATGCACAAAGCTCGTATTGGGTTTCGCCTGCGCAATGATTACTAAAAATCCTTCCTGCTGCGCCGGCGCATATAACGTAACCTGCGAGTGAGCAATATCCGCAGCAAACTGCAAAATCGCGCTGATCGAATCCAACGTAGTAATTTGTTCCGGCTGCAACCGGGTAACTTTACGGCAAACATCGCCAACAATACCCACAGTGATCCTCCTGAAAATCGAATGTTTTGCACTAGGCGAGAGAATGAAATATGTATTCCCTAATTTTTCATAAAATCCTTTTGTAAAAAACAGTCATTGCCAATTTTTTTTACTTTTTTACGGTGCATTTTCTGTTTATTCACAAGCAGCCAGAACTTATCCCCCGGTTTATCCACAATGTCCACAGGCTTATCCACAGTTTTGTGCTTGTATTATGCCTGTTTTGAACTATTAATCAACATTATCCACAATTGTAGATACATTTTTACACACAGTTGGAACTAAGACAAGGGTCACTGCAATTTTAGTCCCGGGACTGCATTGAGGTGCAAATCAGCAGTAAACCCACTCAGATACTTATAATAAGCCCTGGAGGCAATCATCGCTGCATTATCGGTACAAAGGACAGGCGGCGGAAAATATACTGAATACCCTGCATTTACCGCTTGCTGAGAAAGTGTGGACTGCAAGCAGGAATTGGCTGCTACGCCTCCTGATACAACAATTTTATCCACACAGCACTCCTGTGCGGCCTCTAACGTTTTGGCAACAAGAACCTCTACTACAGCCGCTTGAAAACTTGCCGCCACGTCGGCATGGTTCGCCTCTTCTTTATGTTGGGCGGCATGGTTCAAATGATTCAGGACGGCTGATTTCAGGCCGCTGAAACTGAATTCATGGCTGCCAGGCGTTGATAAAGCCCGCGGAAAATGGATAGCCGTTGGATTTCCCAGCAAAGCCAGCTTGTCGATCTGCGGCCCTCCGGGATAGGGCAGCCCCATTACACGGGCTACCTTGTCGAAGGCTTCGCCGGCGGCATCATCGCGTGTTTGCCCCAGTAATTGAAACTGGTTGTATTCTTTCACATGAACCAGCGATGTATGCCCGCCGGAAACAACCAACGCCAAAAACGGCGGTTCTAATTCGCGGTAGGCAAGAAAATTAGCGAAAATATGTCCTTCTAAATGGTTAACGCCAATCAATGGTTTCTGCACAGCAAAAGCCAACGCTTTTGCCGCAGCGATACCGACCAGCAAAGCGCCGACTAATCCCGGTCCATACGTTACCCCTACCGCCGTCACTTCTTGCAAAGTAACGCCAGCAATTGACAATGCCTTATCGACTACCGGAATCACATTTTCGATATGTTTCCGTGAGGCAATTTCCGGCACTACTCCGCCAAATTTTCGATGCACCGGTACCTGAGATGAAATAACGTTGGATAAAATTTCCCGTCCGTCAACTACCACAGAAGCTGATGTTTCATCACAACTTGTTTCCAGTGCCAAAATGAATACTTTTTCTTTACTCAAAATAATCCCTCATACTTCTATCATTTTTACTGCCGCAGCTGAACTGCTTTATAGGTTCTCACGCCACATAATTAAGGCGTCCTCCCGGGTATCCGAATAATAACCTACCCGAACTCCCTGCGGCACAAAGCCCATCCGCAAATATAAATTTTTTGCTCGTTCGTTGGTAGTCCTTACTTCCAAGGTCATGCTGACCACTTTGTTTGACCGGGCGCAATCCATTAAGGATGTTACTAATTTTCCGCCTATACCCAGCCCCCAAAAAGATGGTAAAACAGCGATATTGGTTACGTGCGCCTCATCCAAAATAATCCACATGCCGGCATAGCCAACAATTTGATTGGCAGCCACCGCGACAAAATAACGAGCCAACGCATTCTCATCAACTTCTGTTTCAAAAGAGGCGCGTGACCAGGGAGTAGAAAAAACAGTCTCTTCTACCTTTAACACAGCGTCTATATCTTGCCTTTCCATACGGCGAATGGTTACTTCCGGCATCATGACTGCGTTCCCTGGCGTTTTTCCCACAGAACTTCGGCCTCTGAACGACGAATATATAAAGGTTCCATGGTCATGACATCATGCCGCACACCTTGAGCCAGCATCTGCTGACCCAAAAAGCCCACACTGCCGGCACGGGGGATCACCAAATGCTGCGGCGGCAAAATCAAATTTTCCCCAAAAGCAGCAATTTCCCGGCGGTACAAAATCGCTCCTTCGCCTAATACTGCAACCGGCCGGTTTAATGCGGCTAATTCTTCCAGCGCCGTCGAACAAGCGATTACTCGCGTATCCTTAATTTGCTGCAAACCGGCTTTCGTTTGTTCAAAAACAGCCTGATATACATTTCCCTTTTGCGCATCCAGCATTGGTGACAGATAGATGCCCGGCAGCGAACATCCATAAGCAAGCGCATTGAGCGTCGGAACCCCTATAACCGGTATCTGCAGGGCATAAGCCAGCGCCTTGGCAGTCGACAAGCCGATGCGCAGACCGGTAAAAGACCCTGGTCCAATGCTAACCGCAACAGCCGATATCTCTTTTGGCGTCATATCAGCCATTTCCAAAATAGTGGATATGTGAGGCATTAATCGTTCGGAGTGCGTCAATTTCGTTTGTAAAGTGATTTCCGCCACAAGCGACTCTTCTATAACCAAAGCCACACTAGAAACCAGTGTTGACGTTTCTAAAGCAAGAACCGGCAATTTTCTTCAACTCCTCAACTAAACTTTCATAACGGTTCCCTTGCGGCTGAACTTGGATAGTCCTTGTTTCCGGAGTCGCTCCATGCATTATTTCAATCCGCAAATATTCTTCCGGCATAAAGTCAGAAAATTTGTCAGCCCATTCAATAATTGCAATACCGCTGCCGGAAACAAATTCATCAAAGCCGATATCCATTAATTCATCAGCGTGTTCCAAGCGATACAAATCGAAATGATAAATAGGGGGGTTCGCTTCATACACCTGCAATACAGTAAACGTCGGGCTAGTGACGTCTTCCGTCACGCCCAAACCGGCAGCAATCCCTTTGGTTAATAATGTTTTGCCCGCCCCAAGATCGCCGCAAAGGCAGACAACATCGCCGGCCTTCAATAACGCAGCCAATAGTTGGCCTAAGTGAAGCGTTTCTTCCGGCGAAGACGTATGAATCATTACCATTGTCATTCCTCCCGGCGAAAGGCATTATAGCCTTTTGGTTCTAAAGGCAAACCTAGTCCATATTCGTCCATTAGCATGACACCGCAGCCGGCGTCCACTACTTCGCCGATTACGGTTAAACTAACTCCTGCGGCTTCGTTTCCCAACTGTTTCAACCGCTCAGGCGAAATTGTAAATAGCAACTCATAATCCTCACCGCCATACAGCGCATAATTCAAGGCTTTTTTGCCGGTAATGGCAGCTGTTTGGTGAAGTTCGGGCAAGAGCGGAATTTTTTCGGCGTATATTTTCATTCCCACCTTGCTTGCCTTGGCAATTTCATTTGCTTCACTTGCCAAGCCATCACTAATATCATCCATACTGGATGCGCCGCAGGCGGCAATTGCCAGCGCCGCTTGAACTTGCGGTTTTGGCTCCAAATGCGCGTTCACGAGTTTCGCCGCAAAAGGTTGTTTCTGCCAGTCCGCTTTGCTTAACAGATCCAACCCTCCGCTCGAATTGCCAAGCGTCCCGGTAACAAGAACCAAATCCCCAACTTTCGCTCCGGAGCGTAATAGAAGATGTTCGGGAGCCGCCTCGCCCAATACAGCGACATTGATCACCATTCCCGTTGGACTCGCTACCGTATCGCCGCCGACAATATTGACGCCATATTCGCGGCAAATTGCCTTCATGCCATCATAAATGCCAATGATGAATTCCGTATCAGTATCCTGATTGACCGCCATGGAAACGACCGCATGTCGCGGCTCTCCTCCCATAGCAGCGATATCGCTGAAATTAACAGCCATGGCTTTGTAACCAAGTCGCCATGCCGAGATCGTTTTCAATTCAAAATGAACATCTTCCACCAGCATATCCGTTGTCAAAAGCTGCAGCTTCCGTATGTCCGGCTTAAGAACTGCCGCATCATCGCCAATGCCGACAATCACATTATCACTGCGAACCAAGGTATCTTTTTTAATTAAATCAATTAATCCAAATTCGCCAACTTGTTTCACTTTCATCCAATCACCACATTTCCAATACGCAACCGTCATGTTGCGCAAAATATGCTATTATCATACCATTTCTTATTATAGCTTGTTTGTCTTCTTTTGCCTACTAAACCGTTCGATGAGTCAGTTATCACTTCTTCCGGCAAAAAAAATGTTTATAACGAAGGATTTCATCAGGTTGTGCCTAACTCTAATTAAGATGAAAAGCATGAAAACTTAGGAGGACAAATATGGATAATGTTTGCCTAAAAATACCAAACATTGACCGGGTGGGACTGGTACTGGATATTTCTCATGTATTGGCCGCGCGGCACATCAACATCATATCCATGGAAGTGGAACTCAATATCATTTTCCTGGAAATTGAAAGTCTTTCCGCTACCCCCAAAAAAGAAATCATAGAAGCATTGAAGGGGATCTCACAGGTATTGGATGTTTATGAAATAACATTGATGCCGCACCAGGAAAGAGCTGAACAATTGAAGGCCGTCTTAGGCTCGATCAATGACGGGATCATTGCCATTGACAACCAGGCGTTAGTAACACAGTATAATGCAGCCGCACAGCAAATTATTCGCGTTCCTTACTCAACGCTGATCGGACAGCCTCTCGCGGATATCTTCCCATTAACTACCCCGTTGCTGGAAACGTTAAAAACCGGCATTGAGTATAATAACCGCGAAATTGTCCTCGAACATACCAAAAGCCACTATCTGTCAAGCGGGCGCCCTTTACTGGATCAGTCCAAACGCATTATCGGCGCCGTTGCCGTTTTGCGTGATATCCAGGATGTCCGTGATTTGGTCTACACGGTTACCGGACAGTTGACATTCACTTTCGATGAAATATTATTTTCCTGCAATGCCATGCAAAGGGTTGTTGCCATGGCCAAGGCCATCGCCCGAGGAACTTCAACCGTACTGATCCGCGGCGAGACCGGCACCGGCAAAGAACTCTTTGCGAGAGCCATTCACGCCGCCTCGCCAAGAGCCGGAAAAATGTTCGTCCCCATCAACTGCGCCGCTATTCCTGACACGCTCTTGGAAAGTGAATTATTCGGCTATGAAGAAGGGGCTTTCAGCGGTGCAAATAAGGGCGGTAAACAAGGCCTTTTTGAGTTTGCCTCCGGAGGAACAATCTTCTTGGATGAAATTGGCGAATTATCCGCTCATCTTCAGGCAAAACTCTTACGAGTTCTACAAGACGGCAAAGTCCGCCGCATCGGAAGCAACCGGGAAATAATTGTCGACGTTCGTATTTTGGCGGCGACCAACCGCAACTTGGAGAACATGATTGCCCATAGCCGCTTTCGCGAAGATCTCTACTACCGCCTGAATGTCATCCCGCTGTTCATTCCTCCGTTGAGGGAACGGATTGAGGACATCCCGTTAATGGCTCAGTTTTTTGTCCGTAAATTCTCCGCTCGCCTGCAAAAAAAAGTGAATGCCATAAGCGACACAGCGCTCCATTGTTTAACTCACTATCATTGGCCCGGCAATATCAGGGAATTGGAAAATGTAATTGAACGGGCCATCAATATCCTTGGCGATACAACAGTTCTTGCCGAACACATTATTCTCGATCAGACACAACCCGTTTGCACTCCCATCACAGACACCAACCTTCCTGTACAGCAAACTTTGGCGGAAATCGTCGACAAAGTAGAAAAAGATGTGCTTGGAGCTGCTTTAAGGCAGCACCGCACTTCAAGGCGTCTTGGAGCTGCTTTGGGCTTGTCGCATACTGCGGTTTTGAAAAAACTCCACAAGCACGGGTTAAGTTTGCCCGATCATAAATCTTGATTAAAAGCAAAATAAAGAAGACGCCGGAGCGTATCAATATGATATGCTCCGGCGTCTTCTTTATCCTTTATTTGCGTTTTTTAATAATTTCTTCTGACCGTCCCAGAACACCGCTCACGTCAACATGGCCGGTGAGCGTCTGAACCTGTTTCCCTTCTACTAAAATCCGCACACCGGAAATATCAGGAAATTCAGTCAGAGTATTTACAATCGCTCCTACCAGCAATAATTCAGTTGTAGAGCCGCCCGGATTATTTTTGATAATCGCATGATTAAAGTCAACATAAGCAATATTTTCTTTTACGCTAATGCTGCGCAATACGGTTCCCTGCGGAGCAATGGCCACAACATCCTGGTTTTCCGGCCCGGATAACAAGATTTCAATGGAAGACCGCATTGGGTCTTGTCCCGGTAAAATTTTGCGATTTTCCGGCATTAAATACATCGCATCGCGTGTCGGAAAATATACCACGACTTGTTTTCCTTCTATCCCGCTTCCCGGAGTCTTGGCAGGGTCAACCGTCTGCTCTGCCGGTTTTGAAGAAGCACCGGGCGTGCTATTTTTGCCGGTATCCAAACCGCAGGCAGTAATCAATAAAGCACTCAAAATGATCAATACCAGCAAGGAACCTATCCGCTGTCCCATTTGCATCATCAACCGCCTCCCCGTTTGGCTGCTTCAGCAAAAAAGCATTCCAGCCCATTTACAATGTTTTGGGCAATCTGCTGTTGCACAGCAGGAGATTGCAGCAATTTTTCTTCGCTTGGATTGGAGATAAATGCCATTTCAATCAGAGCCGCAGGCATCAAACTGTATTTAGTGAGATACAAATTCCCGCGGGATACGCCCCGATCCTTGAATTTGCTGTTCTGCATCAAAGCCGAGTCCAAGCTTTGGGCTAGAAGCAAATCGTACATACTTTTCTGAGTGAAATACACTGCACTTCCGCCAACAGTACGGTCAGTAAAGGAGTTTGTATGAATACTGAGAAATACATCCGCTTTATTATTATTGGCAATCGCAGTGCGTCCGCCTAATTCCGCAACATCACTGGCATTTCGGCCGGCAATATCACAATCCGTTTCACGAGTCATAATTACTTGCGATCCGGCTTTTTCCAGCAATTTTTTCACTTTTCCCGCGACAGCCAAAGTAATGGATTTTTCATAAACACCCGACAACCCAATTGCTCCCGGATCACTGCCGCCATGCCCGGCATCAACCGCAATCACTTTATCTTTCAGTCCCGGAGTGAAGTTATAAACAACCGGCGGAACCGGTTTATTTATATCGATCACAATCCGGTAAGGACGATTGGCGGAGGGATCGTTGCGCAAAGTGAAAACTCGATAATCACCGTCACCCAGCAGCGTTGGGATATCAACCAATAGAGTACTGGACCCATCCTCCCGTTCTATTACACTGACTTTGTTAATAATATTGCCGTCAAAATCCAGCGTATCCGGCACACTGCCGCGCCCAGCGCCTTTCACATTAACCGTTAAGCGGGGTGAAGGGCTGGCGCTGATTGAACTGTTTATCTTCACTGGACCCGAGGTTTCAAAAACCACCCGTATTTTCTCCACTCCGGTAACAGCGTCCTTGCTCACATGGGAAATAACCTTCGTCATGACAGTCGGCGAAGGTTCATTAAGCGATTTGTCGGGAGCAGCAGCTAAAGTGCTCTGACCGCCAACAATGCAAAGCATCAGCAAACAACAAATTATCATATAACGCAACAGAAGCCTCTCCTTTCCCGTATGATCCCATGATAGTTTTACTTCTCTACTTTATGTAAAACTCCTGCGCCATGAAGATTTCCTGTTAAGTACCACATGGCCGTTTAATCGGTTTAATCCGTTTGTTCTGTTTGTCCGGTTAATTTCCGCAGTAGTTTCGCAACTTCATTTTTGGCTTGTTCAGTAGCCTCAATATCTACTTCCACGGAAAAATATAGGATATCTCCTTCACACGCTTCCGGCGGCAAATCCTGGCGGAACCAAAGAACTTGCCGTTCTTCCTCTTCTCCCACCAATAAAACAGCTTTATCTTCTTCAAAACGGTCAATCACTGCCCGGGTTTTCATTTCGCATTTTCTCCTTTTTCTCTCATAATTGTATAATTTTCACCATTAATGGCGATCGTGACGGTTCCGTGAAGATCCGTGCGAAAAACAGTCGTTTTTTGTTTTTCATATCTTTTCAGAATAGAAGGATGAGGATGGTGATAATCATTGTTCAAACCAACGCTAATCACTGCGGCTTCCGGGGCTACGGCCGCCAAAAACGGCAGTGACGAAGATGTCCTGCTGCCATGATGTCCAACCTTCAGCACAGTACTTTTCATTTCCCGGGAATATTTCTTCAAAATCTGTGTTTCCTCCACCTGCTCTGCATCCCCGGCAAACAACATGGAAAACTTGCCGAAGGTCAAACGCAGAACAATGGAGTTATTGTTTAAATCCGAATCGGTTCCGGTTAAAAGAGGCTTCCCCGGGGCTAAAACCCGCAGCAAAATTCCGGAACCAAGATCAAATTGATCGCCCTCCGATGCCACTGTAAAAGCAATTTGCTTTTTCTGGGCTGCCGTCAAATACTGGCGAAATAAAGCGGTAGTGGTTATCTGTCCGCTATCAATGATCTGTTTGATCGCAAACTGGCCCACCAGCGCTGCAAATCCGCCCAAGTGATCTGCGTGCGGATGTGTGATGATTAATTTATCAATCGTCGTGATTTTTTCCGATTTTAAGAACGATACTAATTTATCTCTGTCCGGAACATCACCCGTATCAATCAATATAACCTGCCCCCCGCCACGGATTAGGATGGCATCCCCTTGACCGACGTCCAACACTTTGACCGTTAGCGGCGTATTGTCAGTCAATTGTTTTGCCGACAATACATTGTTCTTATTATTGCATCCTCCTGCGAATAGCAACATGCTGATTAATAAAAGAAATAACCCGATTACCCGAAAGTTTGTACGGTTCGAACCCATTCCATCGCTCCTTATCCGAATCTAACGCGAACTCATCGTTCATTTCATCCTGACCCGCTGGACGGCAACCGGTATTGCCGCGAGCAAATCACCGGCCAGCATACCGGCGCCATACCCTCCGGCGGCAATATCACCCGCCAGACCATGAAGATAGACTCCGGCGACTGCAGCATCATGACTTGACAAACCTTGGGCGATCAGCGCCGCAATCATCCCGGTAAGAACATCGCCGGTCCCTCCGGTAGCCATCGCGGCATTGCCGGTCAAATTGATGAAAATTTCGCCGTCCGGAAAAGCCACGATAGAATGGGCCCCTTTCAAAACGATAATGCTGCCCCACTGTTCCGCAGCCTGGCGGGCAACAGCAATTCTGTTTTCATTAATCTCATTGACCGACAGCCCTGTCAACCTCGCCATCTCACCCGGATGCGGCGTAACAATCGCCAAAACCGGCGCACCGGCTAAAATCTCCGTATGGCCGTTTAAGGCATATAAGGCATCGGCATCAATTACCAACGGTCGTTCCGATAACTGAATGACATCTCTTACTACTGCCATTGTATCCGGCGAACGCCCTAATCCAGGGCCGATCGCCAATACATCATTCTCGGAAGCGAATAAAAGAATGTCTTCCAAGGAACTATCCCCCAATATTCCCTTCGCGATTTCCGACAAGGGCTGGGTCATGACTTCAGTGAGCTTGACCTCCATAATATCGTGCAGTCCGGCAGCAATTCCCAGTGTCACCAGCCCGGCTCCAGCCCGCAATGCAGCCGATGAAGATAAAAAAGCCGCCCCGGTTAACCCTTGTGAACCTGCAACGACAAACACCCGGCCGCAAGCCCCTTTGTGTGCCGCCGAACCTCTTTGGGGAAGAATCGTACGAATATGATCCATCGTAATTTGATTTTGTTTCATTCCGGGTCCCGTGAGCAATTGGATTGGAATTCCTATGTCCGCCACAATCACCTGGCCTGCACAATCAGCCCCTGGATACAATAGTAATCCGGGCTTCGGCAACCCAAACGTAACTGTACGTGTGGCTCGTACCGCTTTCCCGCATATCTGCCCGGTATCAGAATGGACGCCGGAAGGGATATCTACACTAAGAACCGGCTTTGCAGATTCATTGATAAGATCAACAGCTTGAGCCATTTCAGCACTAATTTCGCCATGAATTCCTGTCCCCAGCATCGCATCAACCAAACAATCGGCAAACTGAACGGCAATCCCGGCTTTATCCCAGTCCCGCTCTCTGGAAAGCTCAATAACTTCAATATTCATTCGTTCCAAAATAGTCAAATTAGCTTGTGCATCACCGTGCACTGCTGTTTTTTGTCCAATCAAAAAAACTTTGACTTTACTGCCGCGATTATAAAGATGCCTGGCTACGACAAAGCCATCCCCGCCGTTATTCCCCTTGCCGGCAAAGATGTAAATTTTTTTGTCTCTGCACTCACCTATGATTTGTTCTATCTCTTTCATGGCAGCCAAACCGGCATTTTCCATCAGAACAATGCCTGGTATGCCGTATTCCTCAATGGCCTGCTTATCAATCAAGCGCATTTCCGCCGCTGTAGCAACCTTCATTTCACATCCCCCCATAACAAAGCCTCTGCGGCCGCATACATTTGTGCGTGGGTCAATGAAATATGTATTTCAACCACGTGCAAACGTTCTGCCACTTCAGCAAAGTGGCCCCGCAAAAACACTTGCGGTTGTCCCCCATCCTTAGGAATAATCTCAATATCTTGCCAGGTCCCGCCGGAAAAGCCTGTTCCCAGCGCCTTTAAAACCGCTTCTTTGCCGGCAAAACGGGCAGCATACGAAGCAGCTCGCTGCCGTCCCCGCGCATCGCAATAGACTCGTTCCTGCTCTGTGAAAACTCTTGTAAGGAACGCGGGCATCTGGATCGCCTTTTCTATCCTGTGTATTTCAATGATGTCAATGCCAATTCCAATGATCATAAACCAACCACCTCGTATCATATGCCTTAGAGGTATAATTCCATCTGAACCCAGCCATCCCTTCTTGACTCGTCATGATTCGTGTTTTAAATGTTGTTTTTTGCATTGTTCACAATTCGTTCACAAATACGACATATTTTTGCTACGATTTCTTACTATACTAAGATCAAGGAGGTGAACAGTATGAAAAAAACTTCACTGTACATCATTATCGGTTTATTGGTACTTGCTTTCGGTGCTTCCATGGTTTATGCAGCTACCGGCGACACTGTCCAATCCGGTCCGAACCAGCGCGGACAATTCGGTCATCAAGGACAAGGCCAGCATGTGGCGCTCACTGACCAGCAACGGCAGGAAATGGCTCCACTCTACGCACAAATGCTGGATGTCAAAAAACAAATTCTGCAAAAGCGAGTGGAATACGGTCAAATAACCCCGTTGCAAGCAGATTACCGGGCGACGGTAATGCAGCAAAAACTGGACAATTGGGTGAAATTCGGCAAGATGGGAATGGGAATGGAGCGAGGCTTTAAACACGGACCTCATCATGGCGGCTTCCAATGTCCACAAGCACCGCAACAGTTGCCGCAAGAACAACCTTCAAAGTAATTTAAGCGCTAGTCAAACGATAAAGGAAGCGTCTCGCTGAAGGCGCTTCTTTTTTTAGTCCATCAGAAAGCAAAAATTTCTTCTGATGGACATAAGTGCAACCAGCGGCTTTCTCTGTCGCTTTTAAAGCTCGGCCTAAGCCGGGTTTTCTAATATTATTGCAGATTTCTGACTAATCTTGACTTTGCTTCCCAGTCGGTATAAAATGTTTTATATACCCCCCCCATGGGGGTGGACGCAAAGGAGTGTGACATATACTATGGAAAAATTTGTTGTTATTGGAGCAGTTGCGGCCGGTCTAAAAGCAGCCGCAAAACTCCGCAGAGGCAATCCGAAAGCACAAATTACCGTTGTAGACAAAAGCGATCTAATTTCTTATGGTGCTTGCGGGATGCCTTATTATGTATCCGGAGATGTTGATCATATCAACCAGCTCATGACAACCACATATGGAGCATTACGTGATGTCGCTTACTTTAAAAATGTGAAGGACATTGATGTCCTAACCAAAACCTTGGCAACCAAAATCGACCGTGACAACAAAACCGTTACGGTGAAAAATCTCACTACAGAAGAAGAAAGTATATTACCCTACGACAAACTGGTTATTGCAACCGGAGCTTCCCCTTTAAAACCGCCTTTGCCTGGTATTGACCTGGGAAATATTCATCAGCTTTGGCATCCTGATGATGCAAAAGCGATCCGTAAAGGCTTGGAACAAGGGAAATTCAACAGTGCCGTGATCATCGGCGCCGGCCTGGTGGGCATGGAAATGGCGGAAGCGCTGAAAGTGTGGGAACTTGACGTCACAGTCATCGAAATGAAAGATCGTGTTTTCCCTGCCTTTTTAGATGAAGAAATTGCCGAATCAGTAGCCAAGTATGCACGTGAAAAAGGGATCAATATTTTGACTTCCGAAAAAGTTCAGCGGTTTATCGGCGACACGGTCGTAAGCGAAGTGGAAACCGATCAACGAACCATTCCAGCTGATTTGGTCATTCTATCAGTAGGGGTGCGGCCCAATGTCGAATTGGCCCGCGCTGCCGGCCTCGAAATTGGCGTAACCGGAGCAATTGCGGTTAACGATCATTTGCAAACGAACGACCCGGATATTTACGCCGGCGGCGACTGCGTAGAAACGATCAATATGATTACCGGCAAAAAAGTTTTCGCACCGATGGGTTCTACGGCTAACAAACATGGCCGGATCATCGGCGAAAATCTTTGCGGCGGCAATGCAGCTTTCCGCGGAGTTCTCAACACAGTCATTGTCAAAGTAATGGATCTTTCGGTCGGCAAAGTCGGTCTGAACGAACAAAATGCAAAAGACAATGGGTATGAATATATTTCCGTGATGGTTGGCGGCCATGATCGACCGCATTATATGCCAGACGCCAAACTGATGACCTTGAAACTGATTGTGGATGCCAAAACGCGCAAAGTGCTTGGCGCGCAAGCCTTTGGCGAAGGAGAAATCGCTAAACGGATCGATATTATTGCCGCCACAATCACATTGGGCGGAACAATTGATGACCTCTTTGACATGGATTTAGCATACGCACCGCCGTTTAGCGGCCCGATCGATAATGTTGCTGTGGCCGCCAACGCCATGATGAATAAATTGGCCGGTTCACTCAAAGGGATCACTGCCATCACAGCAAAAGAAAAAATGCAAACTGGCAAAACGGTCTTCCTCGATGTCCGTTCTGCGGAAGAATGCAAAACCCTTCGTATCGCTGATTGTCAAAACATGTGCTATATTCCCTTGAACGAACTGCGCAACCGTCTCAATGAACTCCACAAGGATGATGAAATCGTCGCTTTGTGCAAGGTCAGCTTGCGCGGCTATGAAGCCGCTCTCATTTTAGAGGGTGAAGATTTTAATAACATTTCTGTTTTGGAAGGCGGCGTCAACGCTTGGCCTTTTGCCTGTGAAACCGGCAAAGCAAAATAGGGAATTTCAAGAACAAGGGGCTGTCTCAAAATAGGTTTTAAAACCTGTTTCGGACAGCTCCCTTTCTTTTGGTAGTAAAAAATATGTTAACTTTGTATTTTTTACTGAACCGGTTTTGTAAAAAAGTACAGCAAACAAAGG
>Ga0316604_10000184_pt1 | contig 95884 bp, 86 predicted proteins | sample OWC_soil_day20_C_FD_207650 | JGI IMG/M metagenome (GOLD analysis project Ga0316604, IMG submission 207650) | Wetland soil microbial communities from Old Woman Creek delta, Ohio, United States - OWC_soil_day20_CT | ecosystem: Environmental > Terrestrial > Soil > Wetlands | place: USA: Ohio... | reverse complement strand
CGCATGGCAGCCACCTCGACCCGCCGACGGCGCAGATAGTCGCCGAATGTTTCACCCATCCATGCGGAAAAAAGCCGGTGAAAGTGAAACGAGGAAAAGTGCGCAACTTCAGCCAAGGTAGCAAGATCGAGTTGCTCATCCAGATGTTCGTCAATGTACGCGAGCACCCGATGCATTCGGCTTTCGTATTCTGAGCGGCTATCGCGGGAAGCCATTCAGCACCTAACGTTTGAATTCACCGGCGATGCGCGGCTTTATCGCGCAGCATCCAGCGATTGAAAGGAGCGAGGTTGAACGCCAGGTTAGGTTACACATTTACCTTGTATCCCAACGCCAATTCATCGCCGCACATGCCGCGAATACCCCAATTTTGTTTTGGCGTCTCGAAAATTGTGATCTCGACGCTATGCGGTTCAATTTCTGCCTCGCGGGCGATATTGGCAAACAGAAGGTGAATCAATGCCTTTTTCGCCTCAGTTGAACGCCCCTCAAACATTGAAATTTCAATGATTGTGTAGTTGTCGCCTCGATCAGGCGGAAAGATAAATTCTGACTTTTCAAGTCCAATGAAACGATGAAATTTCTTGTCAGGAGGATAGGCTAATGCTTCGACGACTGCACTGTGGATTGCAGATGAAAGTGAAGATGCTTTTTCCGCAAGTGAAGACTTGAGGCCATAGATTTTAATTTGTGCCATGGGCATCTCCTTGTGAAACCCAACGTGAAGCTAACCAGCGCTGCGCGGCTTTATCGTATGCGTCCAGCGACCGAAGCGAACGGGGTTGAGCGCCAGGTTAGGTTGCGTTTCGCGGCAACCGCATATGAATAAGTGCAACCCGATCTCCTTTCTTGTTTTTCCGCTCCTCGACGGCATATGGCTGAAACCCCAATTGCGGGTAAAGCAGTAGGCCAGCAACGTTTTGATTGAAACACGACACCGTTACTTCAGCGGCCTGATGTTTTGAGAAAGCAAGGCCAATCATCTGCTCGATGAGGTAGCGCCCCACACCGCGCCCACGGACTGCCGGCGAAACAATGACGTTTCCAATGGAGCAACAACCGCCAACTTCCCAGCGGTAGAAGTTGGCGAAGGCGACAATTTTACCGCCAAGCTCTACTACCGTTGAGTCTGAACGCTGTGCAATGGCGTCCTGCAACTGTGATGCAGCCAGCGGGAATGTTGCCTTTGGAAACAAGAAGAACAACTCGTCTTCGCTTTGCGGAAAGCCGCAAATGACTTGAATGTCTTTCTCGGCAACAGGGCGATGAGTCAGCGACATGCTAAAAGCAACCTAATGTTTGACGTGAGAGGCGGCCCGCTTGCGGGACGTCCGCTTGACGGAGGGGTAAGGGCGCTGCTTCACGCACAGCCCCCAACTGACTTGGACATGAAACGAACCCACCCAATACGACCTTGCTCTCTGATGCCATGGTCGACGAAGCCGGCCTTGGCATAGGCGCTGCGGGCCGACTGATTCTCTTCATCGACGGACAGCGTAAGCAACGGCGACTCGGGCCAGTTTTCTGCTACCCATGGCGATAGAGCTCTGAGAGCGGCCGACCCAATGCCTTTCCCCTGGCAGGACAGATCAATTCGCATTGCGCTAACGGTGGCGGAAGTTGGGTTTGCCCACGAGGGCGCACTCGCGCCGCGCTTGAGCACCAGAAAACCCACAACGGTCTGATTCTCGAAGATTGCCAGGCCCGCGATCTGATTGTCTTGGTTCGCTTTGCAGCTTTCGACCGAACGTTCAACGGTACCAGCGAACTCGATTTGCTGTGAGGTGACTGCAAGCCCCAACACGGCAGCTTGCTCGGGCGGTGATAGAAGTTGCCACCGCTTTAGAGAGACGAATGAACTCATGGGAAAGGAAATCTTCAGTGCTCTAACGTTTGAAATAAGGGGCGCCGAGGCGCAGCCGAGGGGAGCCAAAAGCTTGCTTTTGGCCGTCCCTGTTGATTGAAGGGTCAGGCATTTGGAACCTGATTTTCGCCATGAAAAACCGCTTCAATATTGTATCCATCTGGATCATATACAAATGCAGCGTAATAATTTTTGTGATAGTGAGGGCGAAGGCCTGGAGCGCCATTATCTTTTGCCCCAGCTTCCAGCGCCGACTCATAGAATGCAATTACTTCATTTTCGCTTTTTGCGTGGAATGCGATGTGGCTTCTTGGTGAAAACGGAACGCCCGATGAAATCCAAAAATCACCGCCAGGGTCGGTTCCCGTTTTTTCGCCAAAACCCGCAGCATTTTTCAATTCGAGTTTGATGGTGTATCCAAGTGGCGCGAGCGTTTTTAGATAAAACGCTTTGCTTACTTCGAGATTGGAGACATTGATTCCTGTGTGATCAATCATTTGTGCACCATGTTGCAGATAAAGAAATACCTAACACCTGAATTAAGCCGTGCGCCGAAAAGCGGCGTTGGCTTGAATGAATTGTTAGGACTTTTTGAAGCAAAGCCGCGGCATGAGCGCGAACACTCCCCAGCCGAGATACTCGCGTGTGTAAGCCGTATGACGCTCAGGCTCCGAGGTCAATTTGGATCGAACTTCTTCTGCCAATTCATCGTCAGGATTGGCTTCAAGCCATCGGCGCATGGTGAGCCATTTGGCCGCCTCGTATCTGTCCCAGCCGTCTTGGTTCGACAGAACCATTTCAACAACGTCGTAGCCCAGGTGACCGAAAGACGCGACGAGTTCTGGAAGCACGAGAAAATCGGAAATTGAGTTGGCAAGACATCCCTTAGCAACTTCTTCCGTTGGCGGCAGTTGCCGCCAGTAAGGCTCACCGATGAGGATGATCCCTCCGCTGCGCAAGCTTTGCGCCAGAAGCTCGATAGTGCCGGCGACTCCTCCGGCGATCCAAGTGGCACCGACGCAGGCGGCCACATCGACCCCCTCGTCAGAGACGTAACCCGCAGCATCGCTATGAATGAATTCGACTCGATCAGCGACCCCGAATTCTTGAGCGCGGAGCTTCGCTTGCTCGCTGAACAACTGGCTCATGTCGATACCAGTGCCTCTAATCCCGTAATCACGTGCCCACGTGCACAGCATTTCGCCTGAGCCGCTGCCAAGATCCAGCACACGGGCCTCTGGTTCCAGACGTAACGCCGCGCCGAGAGTGGCGAACTTTTCAGGAGTGAACGGGTTATGGATGCGGTGCGCACTCTCCGTGATGTTGAATATCCGTGGGATGTCCATTGTGTAAATTTCCTTGGGCGCTAATGGATTTTGTAAAAACCTAACGTAGAAGTGAGGGGCGGCCGGAGCGCAGCGAAGGGAACTGCAAGCGCAGCTTGCAGACGTCCCTCTCGACTGCCGGGTTAGGCAATGGATTCACCAAAATACCTTTGAAGACGTTGTTTTACGCGCGGTAATTCGTTGAAGTTGTCGTGGCGAAGATCGACTGTAAAAGTGCGAACGCCTTCAAGTAGAACCTCTTTGGCTCTGGTGTGGTCGCCTGCAATGAGGAGGAAGTCTGCTGCTCGATCAAACATCCATCTTTCAGCCACCAGTTGTTCGGCCGCCCCCACCCAAGACGAAATTTTATCTAGGTATGGAAACCCAGCCCTCTCTACACACACCAAGAACTCGTTCATTTCATCCGCATCTTCTGGTTTGCCCGAAAGTTGGAAGTGCTTATCAGGCCCGCGCTTCCATTCAGTGATGTTCCAATCAGAAACACCACCTAAAGCGTTACTTGTAGGGCTAATACCCCACTGCTCTTCGTGCCATTTCGCATAGTCTTTGGATGAGGCACCCCACATACTCCAGAAAGTGCAGTCATTTTCCTTATTCCACTTGCTCAGAGAAATTCCGACGGTCTGCTTAGTGGACCCTATGGTTCGATTGAACTCAAGCTTTCTACTCGAAAATCGAAAACCATGGCTATTGAAAAAATGAATAACTCTAGGCTCTAGATTTTTTTGCAAGAGATCTCGAGGATGCATAGGAGTGCAGTTTGCCTAACGTGGAGGTAAGTGGCGGCCGGAGTGCGAAGCACGGAGGGAAAACCCAAAGCGAAGCTTTGGGCCGTCCGCTTGACCGCCGGGTTAGATTACTTCTGCCCAGAGCTGGAGAATTCGACGTTTTTTGCTATTCCGTCTGCGCCGAAAGTGATGACCAGCAACTTATTAAAAAACTTTAAGCTAAATGCGCTACCGGACGTCTGTGAATACAAATAGACATACGCCTCGTCCCCTTGCGCGGGAATCACCGGATATGCGTATTTCCCATTTGGCAGACCGTACAAAGCAGTAACGTCTTTACGAGTACTTTTGCCTTTCACAATCTGAGATATCTTTGACTCATCAAAGTCTGTGCTGTCTTGTTTCCAAGAACTAGTAAATTCATGCCCAGCAAGGACATCCTTGAAAATGTAATAGCCTTGTGATCTCGCTGCGGTAACACCAGGAGCAGCAGCTTCACCACTGGTGCTTGCATAAGCATAAGACATCGTTTTGATCTGCTGGTCATTTTTTGTGACAGTCCCCTCGCGATAGGGCGCCCCCAACTTTGCTTTAAGTTCAGCTTCAGTTGTTTTTCCGATAATTAATTGATCGTCGGATGTTCTAACGAAATTCGTACCAGCACATCCAGAGAGAAAAGAAATTGCAAGGAAAGAAATGACGGCAATGATTTTCATGAAGTTGGTTCCTTTGATTGAAAAAATATAACGTTTGAATTAAGGGGCGCCGTTAGGTGTCCCGCTTGAATGATAGGTTAGGAGTTGTTTCACTAAGAGCGAAACCAACTTGAAGCTTCTTTTTGAAAAAGCCTATATATAATAAAAATTTCCGCAGGAATTAAAATAAAAGAAACGATGTATTCTAGTTTGTACTTTTCATAATCAATTGCTGCAAACATGAATGCAATGGTTAGTATTGTTATTATTAAATATATGTAACGTGCGGGGTTACTTTTGTTGTTTATTTTGTATGGAATAATACAAAGCAAAGAGTAAATTATGAGAGAAAAAACCAACTCTCCGTTTGATGCATTACCGATTAATGTTTGATAAAGCGCAAGAAGGACACTTATTGCAAGCGTGCTCCAAATTGTAATAACTGCTTGCTTAACTCCTAATGGCGTTTCCATATAACTCCTAACGTGGAGGTCACCGGCGCTGCGCGGCTTTATCGCGCAGCGTCCGGTGGACCGCAGGGTTAGAACTGGTATTCACCGTTGCACCAAACCAGCAACGTCTCGGAGAGAGCCAACCTTGACTAGCTTCTCCCTACTTTGGCCCTTTATTGCGTCATCGTAGGGATCGTAATTAGGTTGCGTGATTTTCTGCACGAGCTTGAACGCCCGTCTTGTACCAAAGGACAATCTGAACTCTTCCTGCTCTGCGTAGTACATATCTTTTGCGAATGCGAGCTGCGTTGGCTCCTTGATATCAAAGCGTGCGGCTTCGGCTGGATGGTAGTAGTGGACAGGTTGAGCAAGAAGTCCAACGCGATGTACAGAAACTAGACGCGCTAGTGCAAAGCGAACTCTCCGGATGAACTCAACGGGTTCGAGTATCTCAATGCACGCGTCACTCTCAAACTTAGCCATCAAGTCTTTGCTAAATTTTTGAGAAAGGCAAAAAGCGAAGACCAGATCAGGGTCCGTAGAGTTCAGGAATGAAAACTCCCCCACAGTCTTCGATCTCCGCGTAAGGTTCTCAACCACAATGTTTGTCCCCGGGTGGTCTTTGTGGATGCCGTCATACGGATCACCGCGAACCCTTCCCTCATGCTGCCGAAAATAGGTGATGTTTCTGAATAGTATTTCGCCGCGATCAAGAAACGCAGAAGCGTACTTTGAGGGTAGATACTTGTACAGGGTGAGCATTGCAAGTTCTAACGTTTGAAATAAGGGGCGCCGAGCGCCAGCGAGGGGAGCCCAAAGCTTGCTTTGGGCCGTCCCGACTTGATTGAAGGGTTATGCCTTTGCTTCATATATATTTATCATCTTATTCAATAAAATATCTTGAGATTGCGCGCGTGTATTTTTGAAGAATGGACGTTTTTCGCCTTTTGTTAGATGTGTATCAGCGATCTTAAGTATTTGCCTTCGTTCTGATGGGTCTGCTCGGGTAAAGTAGTCCCTTATCTCAAGAACTTCGCCCCGCTCAATTATAGGCTCTAGCTGTTCTAGTAAAGCTCGCCCTATATAATTACCATCATTGCGCTTAAGTTGTCTGAAGCATTCGAATAGTGTTGATTTATTTGTGAATCTGCCGTGACCAAAAAATCGTATAACGAATATTGAGACAAATTCCGGCGCATTATCCTGATCCAGCCAGAATGCTAGAAGTGTTGATAGTTCTTTTATTTGTTCTTCGCTAAAAATATCTTCATTTTTTATGATGCCATCAATTACGTAGGGAATAAATTGTGGAAATTTATTTAGATTGGTTACCAGCCTAATTATCCCAGGGGCGTCCTTTTGAGAGAAGCAAGCCTTTACAAGTAAAACGAAATTTGGTGGTGAAATAAGGAGCGATGAAGAAATTTTATCAATCTCTTCAGTAATGTTGATGACTTTTAACTTCTCATGCTCGGATGCTGTTAATGCTCTAAATTTGGTTGGTATTAGACCGGAGTAGCCGCGAATTATTCTGGATATTTCGTGTTTGTTTTCTGTTTCTCTTGTTGTTTCTGTTTCTTCCGGCTTTTTATCTGCATCGTCCTCGGAAATAATAGAAACGTCTTTAATAACTGTTTTGTTAGTGTTTAGGAAGAGTCCTTCTTTCGAGAGCCGATCAACTAATAGTGCGAGCCACTTGTGAGCGGTTGCTGAGTCTGGTGCGAAAATTCTAAAATCATCTACAAAACGACAATATGCGATTTTGTGGGAGATTAGGAAGTTATCAATTTCTATTAATGCGGCTTCAGCAAGGATGCGGCTTGCGTTAGAGCCAACCGGAATTCCATAAGAGTCACGGCCTGACCAAAATAGTAGCAATTCATTTATTTGAAGTATTATTTTTTTATCTATTTTTGGGTTGGACGATAGTATGCACTCAAGTCTATGGAGATTTAGTCGATCATAGAAATTGGCAATGTCGCATGAGACAACAACATTTACATTTCTTTGCTTTGATTTTTTTATTACATATTCTCTGAATGATGTGTAGTTATATTTTGCATCAAATAGATATCCCTTTTCAGGGTTAAGTCGATATGAAAATACAAGATTTTTGCTCTTGTTGGGTCGTTGGGTTTCAATTTGGTCTGCGATTTGCAGTACAAGCGATAAATATTTTAGCTCGTCGATTGGTTCTATTATTGCGCATTTTCTGAAGTCAAAAAGTTCTTTTTTGGGAACCAGAATGTGAGAAATTGGGCTAAATCCCATTAATTTAATTTGTGATTCTTTTAGGGAAGTTTTTATGGCTTGTTTTATCTCTTCACATGTTGCCGAAATTTTGAGTAAATCCAACTCAAACGGGCGAGAGAAGACTTCGACATCGGTCAATCCTTCTTTCTGGATATTCTCAATGGCAAGATCTATAGCGTTTGATATTTTCATGTGAAATTTCTCAAGCAGGCATAACGTATATTCGACCTCACCCCCTGAAGCCTAACCAAGCCAACCGTGATGCCTAAACCGAGTAAAACTGCAGTAAGTTCTTGTTATATTGTGAGGTCTGGATTATAAAAATCTGATCCTGCCACGAAAATTACCTCAATGAAACAGATAGAGCAAAAAAAGCCCAAGCTTCTTGATCAAACGCGGGATCGTTTGCGTTTTTTGCATTACAGCATCCGTACCGAAGAATCGTATTTGCAATGGATTCGGCGCTTTATCCTGTTTCACCACAAATGCCATCCTGCCGAAATGGGCTCTACAGAAGTCGAGGCGTTCCTGACCTGGCTGGCCGTGGAGGGCAATGTGGCGACGGCCACGCAGAATCAGGCACTGGCGGCGATTCTCTTCCTCTACCGCGAAGTTCTGGGTACGGAATTGCCCTGGATGAACGATATCGCCCGCGCCAAGAAACCGCGCCGCTTGCCGGTGGTGCTCACCACGCAAGAAATCTTGCAGGTTTTGCAGCAGACTGGTGGGCAGACGGGGTTAATCCTGCGGTTGCTGTATGGAACCGGCATGCGTTTGCTGGAAGGCTGCCGCCTGCGTATCAAGGATCTGGATCTTGCCCGTAATGAAATTCTGGTGCGCGATGGCAAGGGGCAAAAAGACCGTGTGACCATGCAGCCGCAATCGCTGGTGCAAATTCTGCGCAACCATCTGGAATCGGTTAAAGCGCTACACGATGCCGATCTGGCGGCAGGGCTGGGCGCGGTCTACCTGCCTGATGCCTTGGCCAGAAAATATCCGGGAGCCAGCCGTACCTGGGGATGGCAGTATGTTTTTCCGGCTGCGGGGTTGTCGGTAGATCCACGAAGCGGGGAAACCCGCCGCCACCACATCGAAGATCAGGCCGTGCAGCGTGCAATGAAGAAAGCGATAGGCATCGCCGGGCTGGCCAAACCCGCTTCGCCGCATACCTTGCGCCACAGCTTCGCCACGCATTTGCTGGAAGGTGGCTATGACATTCGCACCGTGCAGGAATTGCTGGGACACAAGGATGTGAGCACCACCATGATTTATACGCATGTGCTGAACAAGGGCGGGCGCGGGGTGCAAAGCCCGCTGGATCGGCTGTAACGCATAGCCGGGAATGCCTTTTCCCGACGGAGTAAGCCTGGTTCACTTTTCCCGGCCGCGCAATTTTTCCAGCGACCACCCCAAGCCCATCTCGACATTGGCCAGTTCCAGCAAGGGCAGCAAGTTGGCCAGTAAGGCTGGCAGGTGCGGGCGGATTTCGTTTGCCTTGCCCTGTTGCAGCAGCGTCAGCGCTTCGGCCAGTTGTGGGGCCGGTGTCGGCACCGGTGCCGGCTGGGGGATGGCCTCCGGAACCAGTAGGCGGTTTTCGCCGGGGGCTGCGCGAAGTCGGGCCAGGGCTGCCGTCAGTAGCGTCTGGGGGCTGTCAGCCTGATCGCTGTGGGAACTGGCCAGCGCTAAGCTGGCGGTGACCTGCAATTGCTCTTCGCGGAAGTTCACCCGTGCATGGCCAATGGCATGGCGCAGGCGCTCGGCCTGCACCTGCGCGCCGGCAAGCGTGCTGCCTTGTGAAACGACGGCGAACAAGGCGCCATCGAGCCGGGCGAAGGTGTCTTCCTGCCGCAGCCGGGCCGATACCAGCTTGGCCAGGAGGTTGAGCATTTGCCCGGCCAGCCGCTCGCCCAGCTTTGCCGCCAACGGCGGGAAGTGGTCGATCTCGATCAGCATCAGCGTCACATCCCGACTGTGGCGCTGGGCATGCGCCAGCAACTGTTGCAATTGCAGGGTGAGCAGATGCTGGGTGCCAACGCCGGTGACCGCATCGACAGTGGCGGTTTGCGCCTGGATCTGGCGGCTTTCATCGCGCTCGCGCCGGGTAGCTGCCAGATCCAGGCTGGCTTTCACCCGGGTGCGCATTTCCACGCGGTCGGTGGATTTGGTGATGAAATCGTTGGCGCCGGCTTGCACGCAGCGGTGCTTGATCGCTTCGTCTTCCTCGCCGGAAATCACGATCACCGGCAACTGGCGGACTTGCTCCTGGCTGCTGCTGCGGATTCGCGCCAGCAAGCCCATGCCGTCGAGCTCGGGCATGGATAGATCGGTAATCAGCAGGCGGATGGTTTCATCGGCAAGCAAGCGCTGCCAGGCGGCCTCGCCGTCGGCTTCTTCAACGATGTCATATTCATCGGTCAGATGTTTGCGAATGGTGGCGCGCACGATCCGCGAATCGTCCACCACCAGAAGCCGCGCGCGTGCGGCCAGTGCGTTCTGTTCAGTCATGGTCATGTTTTTTTAGGTTCAGACTGAAAGTCTAGGCGTTGTTGGAGTGCGGGACAAATCCTGCTTCTTACAGTTTGACCATCGGCGCTGCCGGGCAGGCGGCGCCAAACGCTTTCGTGCGCCGCGCGGTATCCGGGTGCGTGGTCAGCCAGCGCGGGATCGACTGCGTTGCGCTCTTTTTTGCAGTCATGCGGTTCAGGATATCGCTGAAGCGGCAAGGCGCAATGCCGGCTGCAACCAGACTGCGCAGCGCGGCGGCATCGGCTTCTTCTTCGAATTCGCGTGAGTAGGAAAGCTGCATCAGCATGGCCGGTGCCGAAGTCAACACGCTGCCGAGCGTACCCACGTCGCCAGTCAACAGCGCAATGGACACCCCCACCCCGCTGGCACGCAGCAGCATGCGCACCGAATGCCGCCCCTGGATATGGCCCGTTTCGTGCGCCAGCACGGCCAGTATTTCCTCGTCGTCGCGCGCCAGCGCCACCAGTTCATCGGTGACCAGCAGCGTGCCGCCCGGCAAGGCCAGCGCGTTGGCGCCGATCGCCCCGCCCCGGCGGAACAGCAACTGGCAGCAGTTGGCCGGCAAGGCGAGCCGCCGGGCAAACTGGTCGCGCAACGCTTGCTGGCGCGCTGCCGGCAGGCTGCTCGCGGTAAACCAGTGCTCATCCAGCGCGGACAATGTCTCGCTGCCGAGTTTTTGCTCCCACGCTTGCGGCACCAATACGCTGGCCCGGTCCGCCGCCCAGGGCAAGCCCCAGACATACGCTGCCGCCAGCGCGGCCACGGTGGTCAGCACCGACAACAGGGCAAAACGCCAGTGCGCTTCGAGCCGCTCGACCCAGCTGCGGGGCTGGTGAAAAAAAGCGCGCGCCTGCTCGACATCGGCAATTTCCAGCAAGCCGCCATCGGGCAATTCCACTCGGCAGGGGATCATCCCCACCGCAGGGCGAATCACCAGACTGGCCAGCGGCCAGGACCGCGTTTCGTCGCCAATGCGCATCTGCAGCAGCGCATCGGTGCGGGTCAGCTCGACCGGCTGCGCATCGGCATGCAGGCCGTCGTAATACAGTGCGCCTAGCATCACAGCGCGAAATCGAAATCGAACATCTCGGCCATTTCCTCGCCCACTGCGCCACCGGGCGCGGCCGCAACGGCGCTGATGCCGGTCAACCCGCCCGAGGCATGCAGCGACAGGTTTTCCAGCCGGAAGCGGGCGCCGCGCACCTTCACCCAGGCCCAGGCCAGCCCCAGCGTGGCAATCAGCAAGCCGATATTGACCAGATGGAAGCGCACCGCCGGCCAGACCCGGATGCGGCTCTCGAAACGGTGGCCGGCCAGATCGGCCTTGTTCCAGATCATTTGCTGCAACATGCTCATCCCGACCCTGGCCACCAGGAAGTAGGCGGCGAGCACCAGCAGATAGACGATTGCGCCTGCAACAAACAGCGCCGGCAGCAATTCACGACCCGCCGGAAGACCGGTGTGGATGGATGCCACCACGGCAGCGCCGCCGAGCGCGACGACGATGCCGGTCACCATGCCGCCGCCCATCAGCACACCCAGCATCGCCAGATAGACGATATAAAACTCGCCGACCGAAACCTGGGTGCTCAGTCGTGCATCGCCATAGCGCACATTGCTGATCAGGTAGCGCGCCATGCGTTGCTGCACGAACGGAAAAGCCAGCCCGAAGCTCACGATCGTCAGCAACGGGGTCAGTAACAGGTATTTGTAGGCGCCGCCCAGGCTGCCGGTGAACCCGAGGCGGATGTTGCGATAGCTGGTATTGCCCAGGCGGAATTTCATCGAGCGCCACACCAGCCAGGGGCTGGCCAGCACCAGGACCAGCATCAGGCCCAGCGCGGCCAGCGGGGCGACATTGGACAAGGCGACATACGCCACCACAAAAGTCAGCATCACCAGGCGGCCGATCAGGATTGCCGTCGGGCGCCCATGAAAATCAAAGCGCGAACCGGCCAGCTCGGTATTGCCGTAGAAATAGCGCAAGGCGCGGACCTTGGCCCAGGCGGAATAGATGGAAAGCGTAATGATCGAGAGCGCGAGGTTCACGATCCAGATGCGGAAATACTCGCCGCCCTGGCCGTGAAAATGGAAATCCAGCCGATGGACCGGCAATTGCGCGACCGGATCGGGCTGATCCGGCACTGCCATTTGTTGCTCCGCTTCGTTCATTTCGCGCTCCTGTTAATTGGCAACCGGTCGGGAAAGTCTGGAACACACGGCAGAAATATGCAAGAAAAGTGTCAGCGAACTTCCACCTCGTACCACAGCGTGCGGTAGCGCTCGCCGATCTCCACGCTAGCCCGTGCGCCACCCGAAACCGGTAGTGGCTCGCGCCGGTTGCCGCGCTCGTCCAGCGCCCAGGCGCGGACCCGGCGTGCGGGCACTGGCAAGACCAGCCGCGCACCGAGGCCCTCAACGAGAATCGGCGCCCTGCCCCAATTGCGACCGAGCGTGGTTTTCTTGTCATCCAGCCAGGTCTGCCCGCTGTTTTCCATCTGCCCGAGCGCGGTGATCAATATCCGGCCGGGGCTGCTGAAATCCTTGCCGGTCATTGCCGTGGCAAGCAGCACGCCCCAGTCGTTGCGCGCTTCGATCAGCTCCAGCCCTACCCCGCCCAGATCGATACGCCCGGCCTTGGCGCCGATCAGGCCCTTGCTTCTGGCGCTGTTGAGGGTGACGGTGCGCCCGTCGTTCGCGCCCCAGACCAGTTCGCCCGTTGCGCTGCGCAGTGGCAGGGGCAGCGGACTGGCTGGCGGCGAATCCACGCTCATCGGGCGCACCAGCGCTTCGCTGCGCGCCACGCCCAGGTATTCGGCCGTCGGCATCAGAGGCTCGCGGCGCAGGATTTCTATCCAGCGGGCCGGGTCGGTCGGCTTGGCGGGCAGTAGGCCGGGGCTAGCGACATCGCCGCGCCGCAACAAGGCGGCCGAGGCGATCAGGCTGGCCAGCTTGACCGGGTTGGCGTGGCTATCGAAAAAGTTGTTGATAAATCCCGGGTCCCAGGTTTTCCGGTGCGCGCCATAGCTGTAAAGGAAGATGCCATCCCAGCCCTGCAACGCGCCATACGCGGCCAAGAGCGGCAAGGCCTCGCCCTGGTACAGGCTGGGCGCAGAGTGGTTGTATTCGGTGACAACGAACGGCTTGCCCGGCACGCGCCGCAGCGCGAGATCGGGCAGCGTGCCGCCCGTGGCGACGCCTGCCATCGGGCTGTTGCCGATGCGCCAGTTGTCCATGTCCCAGGGTTTGCCGGGAAACTGCGGATGCTGCCAGTAGGCATGGCCGTCGACCACGTCGAGCAGGCCCTGGATGGCGGCCGGGCTGTAGCTGACCTGCGTGCCGATGATCGGCATCCGGGCACCGAGTTCCGTGCGCAGGTAGCGTTGCATGCCGGTCCAGTAGGCCGTTTCCGTATCCCACAGAAACTGCAGCCAGTCGCGTTGCCCGGCTGCAGTGCGGTTCAGGAATTCGCCGTTACCGACCACGGCGACCGTGCCGTTTTCCAGCGATTCTTCCGGCCTGAGCCCTAGCAGGCCGCCGGGCTTGAGGCTGGCGCCTTCGATCCAGAGCCGGCCGGTGGTCTGCCCCAGCCCGGTGAGCGTCAAGCGCGCCACGCTGTCGCCCTGGCTGGGCGCGAAGGTGTAACGCAGCGTCTGCCATTGCTCGCCCACGGCCACGCTCTGCCCCCACAGGCGCTGCCACGGTGCGTGCGCCTGCATCGCGGCGATGCCGAGCTTCAGCGGCCGGTCGACCCTCACGCGCAGGGTCAGCGTATACGGGCGGTCCGCGACGAAGCCGAGGCCGTTCTGGTGCAGCTGGGTATGCCAGTTTTCGGTGCCGGGCCGGGACATATCCAGCCGCGCGGTTTGGCCTTCATCCGCGGCCAGCACTGCCTGTGCTCCGCCGACGAGTTGCAGGTTCCAGCCGCCTTCGCCTGCGCGGACATTCAATTTGCCGCCGAGCATTTCCTCGCCGAACGGCTGATCCAGCACGCCCCAGGCTGCACGTAACTGCGCTGTGCTGACGTAGCGCGACTTCAGCCAAGCTTGCCATTGCCGCATCAACTCGGCGCGGTACGGCTCGCTCATTTCGTTCAGGCCGCCGCTACGCCATTCGCGCAGCAAGCCGTTTTCGTTGTTGATCTCGACCAGCGCGACCGCCGGTTCTTCTACATAGCGATTGCCGGTGTAGGGGTTGCGGTGGTTCAGCAGATCGCGGGCGTAATCCTTCTGCTGCGCGATCATCGCCGGGTAAAAGTTGTCCACGCCTTTCCAGTACTTCGGCGTGGTTTCGCCCCAGTCGGCCAGGCCCGGATATTTGCGCCCAACGTGCAGGTTGATGTCGCTGTAGATGCCTTCGCGCTTGAGCGCCGCCACGAAGTAATCAAAGCGATCCAGCTGCGCCGGATCCAGCGTGCGCAGGTCTTTTTGCAGCAGGCCATCGGGCGCCGGGTTCGAATCCAGGTGATGGAAGCGCACGATATTGATGCCGAAACGCGCCAGCCGCGCGGCGATGCGGTCGGCGTCGTCCCGGGCGGGACTTGCCGAGCCGAATACGATGTTCACGCCGAGCAGGCGCAAGCGCTGTGGCCCTGCAAAGAGATGCCCGCCCTCGGCGCGCACAAAGCCCTGGGCGCCCGCCGGTTTGGCATTCCAGCCGGCAAGATTGGTGATGTTGGCACTGGCATCGTCCCACGGCATCTGCCACGGAAAAAGCTCGCCGGCAGCGGCGTTCAGGGAGGCCAGCGCCAGCAGCCCGGTACAAACGCGAGTTCGAATCGACATGACTAACTCCTTGAATCATTGTGCGGTACGCCACAAAGCGGACAGAGATACCCGACAAAATCCGCACAACCCGAAGACATTATCAGCCAATACGGGCAAGAGGAAGCGGCATGCTTCTTGCTTGAAAGTATATCGTCAGCCTTTCGGAGTTCCGCATTGCCCAAGACTGCTCCCCCCGCACCGCCGACACTGAGTACCCGCGCCAACGCCGCCATGCTGGGCGTTGCGTTGGGCGATGCGCTCGGTGCCACGCTGGAATTCATGACGCCCGCCGAGATTCGCCACCAGTACGGCTTGCACCACGAAATCACCGGTGGCGGCTGGTTGCGCCTGAAACCGGGGCAGATCACCGATGACACCGGGATGATGCTGGCGCTCTCGGCAGCCATCCTGCAAAACGATGGTCAGGTTATCCCGCTGGCGTGCGCCAAGGCCTTCGATGGCTGGATGAGAAATCGCCCGGTGGATATCGGCAACACCGTGCGGCGCGGCATTGTCCACTTCCGTCTTTCAGGGCAGGCCGCCGTGCAACCCTCGATCGAAGCGGCGGGCAATGGCGCATTGATGCGCTGCCTGCCGGTGGCACTGGCCACCTTCGGCGCGGACGAGGCCGCCACGATGGCGGCATGGCAGGCGCAGGCACATGTCACCCACAACAACGCGCTCTCCGATCTTTCCGGCACGCTGTTCATGCGCCTGGTGCATGCCGCGCTGGCGGGCGCAAACAAACGCCAGCTGCTGCACGAGATCGCCCATCCGTTCGCCAAGGCGCATCCCGAATTCGTCTTCCGCCCCAAGCGGCGCGATTACCCGTCCGGCTACGTGGTCGATACCGTGCAGGCGGTGCTGCAGGCTTTCTTTGATACGGATACGTTTGACGAGTGTCTAGTCGAGGTGGTCAACCGGGGTGGCGATGCCGACACCACCGGCGCGATTGCCGGCATGCTGGCCGGTGCGCATTACGGAATGGGCGCCATTCCGGCACGCTGGCTGAAACAGCTCGATCCGGCCATTTATGCGCGCTGCGCCGTTGAGGGGGAAAAACTGTTGCCGCGCAGTCAACTACAGTAATGCACTGCCAGCCAGACCGTTGGCTGCGCCGGATCGGTCCATTCGACGCGATGACGCACATGCGGCGGAATGTTCAGATAATCCCCGGCCTTCAGTTCAATGATTTGATCCGGTTCGGCCAGGCGCAACCGCGCCGCGCCGGACAAGACCACCACCCACTCGCCCTGCGGCTGGTCGTACCAGAAACCCGGCGGGCTGGATTGACCGGTGGAGACGATCCGCTCGATGCGCACCTTGTCGCTGCGCAACAGCTCATCGAAGGTTTCGGCATCGCTGCCCAGAGTAGGCAGCGCATCGAACAGGTTGGTTTTCATGAACCAGCCCCGTTCACGCGCTTTCGCGCACGATCAGCTCGTAGCCGACATCGACCACCGGCTCGTCGACTCTCTTGCCGCGCATCAGCGCCAGCAGCATCTGCGCCGCGCGCCGGCCGATTTCGGCCCGCGAGGTGTGGATCGTGGTCAGCGGCGGCACGGTGAACGCGGCTTCTTCGAGGTTGTTGTAGCCGGCAATCGAAATCTGTTCCGGCACCTTGATACCCATATTCAGCGCAGCGAACAGCGCGCCGTGGGCCAAGTCATCGTTGGAAAAAAAGATCGCGTCGATATCCGGATGGCGCGCGACGATCTCGCGAAAGAGGTCGGCGCCGAGCTTGATCGAGGCCGGCACGGCGCTCAACAGTTCCAGCGCCGGGTCGTACAGGCCGGCATCCTTCATCGCACGGCGGTAGCCTTCGGCGCGCAGCATGGCGCGCGGATCGATCACCGCGACAAACGCGATGCGCCGCCGCCCCTTGGAGATCAGGTAGTTCGCCATCGTGCGCCCGGCCTCGGCCTGGTTCGAGCCGACGCAGTAAACACCGGGGCTGTTGGCCAACTCCAGCACATGCACGCACGGCACGCCGCTGCTGGCGATCAGCCGCCGGGCTTCCTCGTTGCGATCAAAGCCGGTCACGATCAACCCGCCCGGGCGGTGCGACAGATAATTGCGCAACAGGTGCTCTTCCTGCTCGCGCGAGTAATGGGTATCGCCGATCAGGATCTGGAAACCTTCCGGCAGCAGGACCGCGTGGATCGCTTCGAGCACATCACCGAAAGCCGGGTTGCTCAGCGTCGGCACCAGCACGGTCACGACCGAACTGTGCGACGAGGCCAGCGCGCGCGCGGCTGGATCGGGAATGTAGTTCAGTTCGGCAGCCGCTTCTTTCACGCGCGCCACCAGCTCCGGGGCCACCCGGCCGACGCCGCGCAGCGCACGCGAGGCGGTAATCGGGCTCACTTCGGCCCGCGCAGCCACATCCTTCAGCGTCAGCCGACCAGTGGCACGTCCATTTCTCTTATTTTCTTGCATAAGGTCTTGCACTTTTTCTTTTGGGATGCAAAGATAGCGCTACCTCAAAAGGCAGCCGTTCAAAATAGTGTTAAACATGGTATCAGATGTTGACTATTTTGCGCGGTTATTTATTGCCAAGACAAGATAGCGCTACCCCAAGCAGGACGAGCCAAAGAAAGTGCAGCTTGCAGTTGATTATGCGGAGAAGAAATTGACAGCACCCCTACCCCAAAAACGGGATCTGATCGCCTCGACCAACGATGCCAAGTATGTGCGCGTGGCCGGTTGCGACACGTATTCCGAAGATGTCGGCCCCGATACGCTCGACATCATAGATGCAACCGATTACCCGCCGCGCATCGTAGCTTCGGTCGTCGTCGACACCTCGATTGTCGGACCGCCGCAAGCCGTGATGATCACGCCGGACCAGAAGCTTGCGATCGTCGCCGCAACCAATCGCTACGATTACGCCAAGAAATGCGTGATCCTGGAAAACCATCTTCAAGTCATTGATCTGCAAGCACAACCACCCTGCCTGCTGGCCAAGGTGGATATTGGCCATCATCCGCACGGTCTCGTGATCAACAAGGCCGGAGACTTGCTGCTGGTGGCTTGTACTGACGGCGTTCTGGTCGTACTGGGCATTGAAGGCAAGACGCTCAGCATCCAGCAAGAGATCAAATTGTCCGAGCGGCGTCTGGCCAGCGTGGCCATCACCCCGGACGGCAGCGCAGCCTTGGTGACCCTGCGCGATGACCAAGGCGTGGCGGTTTTGCCCATCGCCGACGGCAAAGTGGCCAGCGTGCCGAGTCAGCGCATCAGCACTGGCGTGGCGCCTTATGCCATCGATATTTCCGGCGATGGCCGGTGGGCGATCGTCGGCAATGTCGGGCTCGGGGGCCTGCCGTCCGCTCCCGGAATTTCTTCGGGCGATCAAGATAGCGCTACCTTGATAAATTTGAGCCAACGCCCTTTTTGCGCGGTGCAATACCTGACCGTGCCGTCGATCCCGGAAGGCGTGGCGATCTCGCCCGACAACCGCTGGATTGCCGTGCTGGCAATGGATGGCTCGAACCTGCCGCGAACCAACCCCGGACGCAAGCCGCAAGGTCAGTTGCTGCTGTTCGCCTTGAGCGACAAGGGCGCGGTTGAAGTCGCGCGCCAGCCTGCCGGCGAAGCCGCACAGGGCGTGATCTTCAGTGCCGACAGCCGCTACATCCTGGCCCAGTTCAATGTGGAACAGCAGATCGCCGTCTACGCCGTGAACAACGGCGCGCTGCAGGATACCGGTACCCGGCTGCCGGTGGCCGGCGGTCCGTCCTCGATCCGCGCCACGCCCCGCTAACACTTTTATCCAATCAGGAGCCTTACCCCATGAAGCCCGTTGTTTTATCCGTTGATTACCTGCCCAATTTTCTGACCGAGCAGCTCTATAGCAGCTTTGATTTTCACCACGAACTACACAAGAACGACCCAGCCGCGCTGGAAAAATTTGCGCCTCAAGCCCGCGCGCTCGTCGCCAACGGCGAAACCATTCTGACCGGCGAGATGCTGGCGCGCTTTCCCAAGGCGGAAATCATCACCGTATTCGGCGTTGGCTACGACGGCATCGACATCAACGCTGCCAGCGAGCGCGGCATTGAAGTCACGCACACGCCGAACGTGCTGACCGATGACGTGGCGGACCTGGCCATGGCGCTGATCCTGACCGTTTCGCGCCGCATCATTCCGGCCGACCAGCATGTGCGCACTCGCGCCTGGTCGAACGGCGCCTTCCCGTTCAGCCGCAAGGTCAGCGGCAGCAAGATCGGCATCATCGGCCTCGGTCGCATCGGCAGAACCATTGCCAAGCGCGCCGAAGCCTTCGATATGCAGATTGCCTACACCGACCGCAACGTGATTCCGGGCGTGAAGTACGACTTCTATCCGGATGCCGTGCAACTGGCGAAGGAAGTCGACTATCTGGTGGTCGCCGCCTACGGCGGCCCTTCCACACTGGGCCTCGTGAACACCAAAGTCTTGAATGCACTCGGCCCGAACGGCTACCTGATCAATATCGCCCGCGGCTCGGTGGTCAACGAAGCCGATCTGGTCGCAGCGTTGCAGGAAAAGCGCATTGCCGGCGCCGGGCTCGACGTGTTCGCAAACGAACCGAACGTGCCGGCCGAATTGCTCGCGCTGGACAACGTGGTACTCACCCCGCACATGGCCAGCGGCACGGTGCAGACCCGCACCGCGATGGCCGATCTGGCGCATGCCAACCTGGTGGCCCATTTTGCCGGCAAGCCGCTGCCCAGTCCGATTCCGAAAGCCAACTAATCCATTTCATACTCAACTCAAGGAAATTGACCGTGACCAGCAATACCAACGCCGTAACGCTTGATGCGTTCGACGCCGCCAACACCATAGACGCCAGCGCAGCCAGCCATGGCAATGTCGTCAGCACTGCTGACCTGCGCCGTGCCGCCTGGACCTGCTCTTTGGGCAGCGCCCTGGAATACTATGACTTTGCCTTGTACAGCCTGGCTTCGGCACTGATCTTCGGGCCGCTGTTTTTCCCCAATACCACACCGGGCATGGCCTTGATCGCCAGCTTCGGCACTTACTTCCTCGGCTTTGCCGTGCGCCCGCTCGGCGGCATCCTGTTCGGCTCGCTCGGTGACCGGCTCGGCCGCAAGTTCGTATTGCTCGCCACCGTGCTGTTGATGGGTGTGGCCAGTACCGCGATTGGCCTGCTGCCCACCTACGCCGTTGCCGGTTACTGGGCGCCAGTCTTGCTCGTTGCCCTGCGTTTGCTGCAAGGCCTGGGCGCCGGTGCAGAACAAGCCGGTGCGGCCGTACTCATGACCGAATATGCGCCGAAGGGCAAACGCGGCTACTACGCCGCACTGCCTTTCCTTGGCATCCAGCTCGGTACTTTCCTCGCTGCCGCCGTGTACTACTTCCTGCTCAAGGACATCAAGGATGTCAGCCAGAGCGAGTTGTGGCGCATTCCGTTCCTGGCCAGCGTGGCGATCATCGCGGTGGCCATTTATATCCGGCTGCATCTGAAGGAATCGCCTTCTTTTGCCAAGCTGGAAGCGCACAAGCAAGTCACGGAAAAACCGCTGACCAATCTCTTGAAAACCTCGCGCAAAACAGTCGGGCTGGGCATCGGCTTGCGCCTGGCAGAAAACGGCGGCTCCTCCATCTACCAAGCCCTGGCCATCAGCTATGTGGTCGGCGTGGTAGGGCTGGATAAATCCGCCGGTACGCTTTGCCTGATGTCGGCCGTGGTCATCGGTGCCCTGACGGTGCCGATTGCCGGGATTTTGACCGACCGTTTCGGCCGCATGAAGGTCTATCGCGCGTTTGCCATCTTCCAGTTGCTGATCGCTTTCCCGGTCTGGTGGATCCTGAGCCTGGGCGACATGACTTCCACCGTGATCGCGCTCTCGATTGCCTTGGGCGTGGGTACTTGGGGCATGTTCGGCGCACAGGGCGCGCTGATGCCGGAACTCTTCGGCGCGCGTCATCGCTACATCGGCGTGGCGGTTGCCCGCGAAGTTTCGGCGGTTATCGCCGGCGGCATCGCACCAATGATCGGCTCGGCCATCATCGCCTGGGTGATCAGCACGCATGGCGGCGACAAATCCGCTGGCGTCATGGCCTGGCTGCCCATCGCCGCTTACCTCGCACTGCTGACCTTGGGTACGGTGATCACCACCTACCTGACTCCCGAAACCCGCGACCGTGATCTGGATGACGTACGCGATGCGGGCAAGTAAGGCCGAAGCGCAGCAGTAAGCCTGCATCCGGGCAGCCCAAGCAATCTCTCTGGTGCTGCCCGGCAGGGGCAACCCGTATCCCGCAATTAAAGGAGGACGCTTCATGCCAAAATCCATCCCCGTCTTGTGTGGCTCCATCATGGGCGAGCCCTTTTCGCTCGGCGTCAAAATCCACAACGCGGCCTATCAGGCGCTGGGTCTCGATTACACCTTTGTCTGTTTCGGCGTGGACAACCCGGAACTCGCCGTGCAGGCGATCCGCACGCTGGGCATTCGCGGCATGAATGTCTCTATGCCGTACAAGCAGGCGGTGATGCCGTTCCTGGACAAGATCGACGAAGCCGCCCGCAGCATCGGCGCGGTCAATACCATCAACAATCACAACGGCAAGCTGACCGGCTACAACACCGATTGCATCGGCGCCATTCGTGCGCTGGAAGAAAAAACAAATCTTAACGGGCGTTCACTGGCCATTCTGGGCGCCGGCGGCGCAGCACGCGCCATTGCCTTTGGCGCGAAATGGGCGGGGGCCAAGGTCACCGTCTTCAATCGCTCGCCGGAACGCGGCCAGGCGCTGGCCGATGAATTCGGCGTGAGCTTCGGCGGTTCGCTGGACGATTTTTGCGCCGACAAATTCTCCATCCTGGTTAACGCCACCTCAGCCGGCTTCCGCGCTCCGGACCTCAACCCGGCGGAGGGCAAACTCAGCGCCCACCTCTTGGTGATGGACGTGGCGTTCATTCCGATCGAAACCAAGCTGATCCGCGACGCGCAAGCCCTGGGCTGCCAGACCATCAACGGCACGCGCATGCTGGTGCACCAGGCCTGCGGTCAGATCGAGCTTTACACCGGCTGCAGCGAGGCGCCCTACGCGGTGATGGAGCAAGCCTTACTGGAAGAAATTGGCAGGATGAGTGGCGGCTGATTGGACAATCCAATCAGTCTCCCGAAGCGGCAGACGCACCAGCTTGATCAGTTCAGTTAGCCAACTGGGGCTCTGCCAAATGTAGAGAAGCACCCATAAAAAGGAAGAGAAATGCAGTATCAAAAATTGAAGACTGTCTTTACGCCTTGCCTTCTTGCCTCTGCCCTGTTGGCAACCGGCGCACCTGTGACCGCCGCCGACCTGATCGTTTCGACCAACGACGCCAAATACCAGCGCGTGGTCGGCAAGGATACTTTTTTGGAAAATCCGGCGTCGGACACGCTGGATATCATTGATGCCAGTCACTTTCCTCCTCGGGTGGTTGGCAGCGTGAATGTGGCGGCCGCTATCCAAGGGCCGCCACAAGCCGCTGCGATTACCCCGGATGGCAAGTTGGCGATAGTCTCGGCGCCGAGCCGTTTCGACGCGACCGAAAAGAAACTGCTGCTCGAAAATTACCTGCAGATCGTCGACCTGGAAACCAAACCGGCGCAGGTCATTGCCAAGGTCGATATCGGCCAGCATCCGCAAGGGCTCGCGATCAACCGCGCCGGCAACCTGCTGCTGGCGGCGACCACCACGGGTAGCGTGGTGGTGCTGGGCATCGACGGCAAATCGGTCACGCTGAAAGACACGCTCAAGCTCTCCGACAAGCGCCTCGCCGGCATCACGATCACGCCGGACGGCAAGTCCGCGCTGGTTGCGTTGCGCGATGAACAAGGCGTGATGGTGCTCGACATCGACGGCGACAAGGTCAGCACCCAGCGCGAACGCATCAGCACCGGCATCGCCCCGTACGTGGTCGATGTGGCCAGCACCGGCCACTGGGCCGTGGTCGGCAACGTCGGGCTCGCCGGGCTGCCGGGCAATGTCGGACGCTTGGCGGGCGACATCGACAGCATTACCTTGGTCGATCTCTCCAAGCGCCCCTACCGCGCGGTGCAGCATGTCTCCGTGCCGGCACTGCCTGAAGGCGTGGCGATTTCGCCCGACGGCCGCTGGGTTGCGGTGCAGAGCATGGAAGGCTCGAACCTGACCGCCGACAATCCGGGTCGGCATGCCAGAGGCAAACTGATCCTGTTTGCCAACCAGAACGGCAAGCTGGTCGAGAAAGCCAGCCAGCCTGCAGGCGAAGCCGGGCAAGGCGTGATCTTCACGGCGGACAACCGCTACATCCTGGCCCAATTCAATGTGGAAAAACAATTGGCCGTCTACGCGGTGAATAATGGCAAACTGAAGGATACCGGCAAGCGCCTGCCCGCCACGGGCGGTCCTTCGTCGATCCGCTCGATGCCGCGCTAAGTCGGCTGACAGGGTTGTATTCCTGTACCTGCAAGGTCTCGGCCAAACCGAGACCGACACGAAGGCTGATGATTTTGCCGCCTTCTTGATTTATACCCACCCCTTCCGTCCCCTCCCTGAGGGGAAACCTCGCTTCGCGAGTAGGGTTTGCCGGCAACCCAGCCCCCGAAGCTTCGGCCTCGGGGGTTTCTGTTATGCAAGCAAGCAGGCAAAATGGCACCGCCTACAACCGGATTGATCTCATGGTCATGCTGGTGCCCGTACATATTTACAGAAAAAGGAGAACGTTCCGATGTCGTTTGTTCGTCCGACCATCTACATCATCGATGATGACGACATCATTCTCTGGATGTTCCGGGAATTGCTCAAAGGCATCGGCGCGGAAATCCAAACATTCACCTCGGCCCGCAGCTTTCTCGATGCCTACCAGCCCAGCCCGTATGAATGCCTGATCTGCGACCTGAGAATGCCGGAAATCGGCGGCCTGGAAGTTCAGCAGCAGTTGCTGGACAAGGGCAGTTACCTGCCCATCATCCTGGTTTCGGGCTATTCCGAGATTCCCGCTGCGGTCGAGGCGATCAAGAAAGGCGCGTTTGATTTTCTCGAAAAACCGGTCGACGGCGCCCTGCTGGTCGAGAAAGTGCAAAGCGCGCTGGCGCGCAGCCGCCAGTTGCACATGGAACAACTAGCCCGAATCACACGCGAAGCCCGGCTCGCCCTCTTGACGCAGAAAGAGCGCCAGATCGCCGAACTGGTGGTCGCGGGCAAATCCAGCCCGAAGATTGCCCTCGAACTCAACCTCAGCGTGCGCACCGTGGAAAACCACCGGGCACGACTGATGGAAAAACTGCACGTGGAATCCATTGTCGAGCTGGTCAAGCTTTTCCTCTGAACGTGATAATTATCAATTTTTATTAATTTTGAATAATGTCCGGCCAAAGTGTGTCTTGCGAACAATGCAAAGGTTATCGAATGAATCCTGTTTATTGGTGCTTTCCAGGCGGATTACACAAAGCATTAACATTAAGTTATGACGATGGAAAAATAGCAGACCGCAGGTTGGTATCCGTCCTGAATCGATATGATATTCGTGCCACATTTCACCTGAATGCAGGAAAATTTTCCCGGGATGGCCGGATATCCGAAGCGGAAGTTGCAAGCCTCTATGCAGGACATGAGATTTCGGCCCATTCCTTTACCCACCCAACGCTCACCAGGTTACCTCGCGAGCAAATTATCCAACAAATACTGGAAGATCGACGCGGGTTGGAACAGTTGGCCGGATATCCTGTTCGAGGAATGTCTTATCCAAATGGAGCCTTCAACTCGGATATTGCCAGCCTGCTGCCTCATCTTGGCATGAGTTATGCTCGGACCACCCACTCAACTGCAGGCTTCGACCTTCCTGAGGACTGGTTTCGCTGGAAGCCAACCTGTCACCACAATGAGAATTTATTGGCATTAGCCGATAAATTTGTTTCCCTGAACAAACAGCATATGCCTTATCTGTTTTATGTCTGGGGACACAGCTATGATTTCGATCAAGATAACAACTGGGATTTACTCGATGAGTTTTGCTCAAAGGTTTCCCGCAAGGCAGATACCTGGTATGCAACTAATATTGAAATCGTGGATTACATGGATGCAGTCAACCGTTTGTGCTACTCCGTGAATTGCGACCAAGTCCACAATCCATCCTCCCTAACTATCTGGATTAAAGTTAAAGACAATTTCCATCAAATCCCGCCCGGGAAAATATATGCACTTTCTCATTAATTCCATTTGATATGCTTTAATTTAAACCCCTGTATTTCCCGATGGATTTGGAGGCATGACCAAGAAATTCGTCATCCATTCAAACAGGGTGAGGCGAGTCTTAAAAGTCGGCGCGAATACCAACGACCCAGTCAGCCACACCGATCCGCAGAGGCCTCATGCACATATCGTATAAAGATTTCCGAATCCGGGTCTTGCTGGCCCTGCTGGCCATCGTCGTGCTGATTGTCGCGGGCACCGCCGTGCTCGATGTGATCTGGAAAGAGTACCGCAGAAACATCGCCGGCCAGATGACGAGCAACCTGGAAACCATGTCGCGGATGCTCGAACTGCTGCAGCACGATTCGGTCGCGCGGGTGCGCAGGATCGCCGATGAATCCCGTCACAAGGAACTCGCCGCACGCCTCGTCACCCACCCGGACGAAGCCGGGCTGCACGACGAATTCGAAGCCTGGATCACGCCGCTCTACCAAAGCCGCGGCTTCGACGACTACTCGCTGATCTCGGCAGACGGCAAGCGCGTCATGACGGCGGGCACCCGGCCCTACATCGGCCAATTGCCGCTGCCGTCGACGCGGGAGACCTTGCAGCGCGCCGAGCTGTTGCTCGGCGGGGCAGTCACGCCGCCCATCTCGGCGGCACAGCCGTTTTCCACGCTGATGGTCGAGAACCCTTCCGCCTATGCCTACCAGCTGTCGTGCGCGCCGGTCGATCTGGAGGGGCGGCGTATCGCGTTTCTCTGCCTGCACGAGAATCCCTCGCTGCGCCTGTATCGCCCGCTGCGGGATGGTCGCCCAGGAATAACCGGCGAGGCCTATGTCGTCGATCAGGAAGGAAGAATCCTCTCGCCGATCCGCTTCGAGAAAAGTCTGGCTGCGCCGCCAGGCGCGGAGCCGGGTTGGAGTCTGTTCCAACTGTCGGCACGTACCATGCCGCTACGCGACGACAATGGCCTGGCAGACCCGGCGCTGCTCAGCACCGAGCCCTTTACCCCGGTCGTGGAACGCCTGCTCGAACACGATACGCTCGACACCGGACTGCTGGAGAACTATGCCGATTATCGCGGGCGCCAGGTGGTCGGCGCCGGGCGCTGGCTGCCCGATGCCGCGCTGGGCCTCATCATCGAAGAAGACATGGACGAGGCCTTCCGCTCGTACTATTTCGCGCGCGCCGCGCTGATCACCATGATCAGCCTCGGCAGCATGCTGATCGTGCTGTTGACCTATGTAGACTGGCGCTCGCGCCGTTCGCTGGCGCGCAGCGAACAGCGTCTGGCGGCATTCCGCGATTACATTCCCGCCGGCATGAACATGAAAAGCGCGGCGGGGCGCTACCTGATGGCCAACCCGGTGTTCGAGGCCAGTTTCAACTTCCCGCCCGGCCATGTGCTGGGCAAGACCGACGCCGAACTGTTTCCTCCGCAAGAAGCGACGGAACTGAAAGCCGAGCATGACGCGGTATTGCGCACGGGCCGCCCGATCACCCGCAACGTGACCAAAAACGACGCGCAGGGCCGCCCGCATACCTACAGCATCGTGCGCTTTCCCGTGCGGGGCGAGAAGGACGGGTCGGTGGTCGCCGTGGGTATGGCCGCGCTCGATATCACCGAGCTGATCCGCACCCAGCGCGATCTGGAGGAGCTGACCCAGACGCTGGAGAACAAGGTGGCCGAGCGCACCGAACAGCTGGCGGTAGCTCGCGATCTGGCGGAGACGGCGAGCCGGGCCAAGGCGGAGTTCCTCGCCAACATGAGCCACGAGATCCGCACCCCGCTCAACGCGATCATCGGCATGAGCCATCTCGCGGCACATGCCAATGCCGAACCGCGTGTCGGGCATTACATCGGCCGCATCCAGTCATCGAGCCAGCACCTGCTGGGTGTCGTAAACGATATTCTCGATCTTTCAAAAATCGAGGCAGGAAAACTCCAGCTCGATGCCAGCGAATTTTCTCTCGAGGGCCTGCTGGAACATGTCACCGGCCTCGTCTCGGAGCAGGCCGATGCCAAGGGGCTGGCGCTGATCAGCACCATCGAAGCGGGCCTGCCCGCTCGCCTGATCGGTGATTCGATGCGCATCGGTCAGATCCTGATCAATTTCGCCAACAACGCGGTGAAATTCACCGAACAGGGCGAGGTTATGCTGCGGGTTCGGCAGCTTGATCGCAGCGACGGGCAGATCACCCTGCGCTTCGAGGTCGAGGACACAGGCATCGGCATCGCCGAAGACCAGCTGCCGCTGCTGTTTTCGCCGTTCCAGCAGCTCGACGGCTCGATGTCCCGCCGCTTCGAAGGCACCGGTCTGGGTCTGGCGATCAGCAGAAATCTGGCGGTACTGATGGCAGGGACAGTCAGCGTCAGCTCGCAGCCCGGGCAAGGAAGCGTCTTCGCGCTCGAACTCACCCTGCGCATCGCAGACCCAATCAGCCCATCGCCCGATGCGCCGATCGAATTGCGCAACTTGGAGGCCGGTGATCCTGCGCATGCCCATAGGAAGGATGCTCCCGATGCGTTTGAAAGTTGGGACTGCCTGGCCGGGCACGCGATCTTGCTGGTCGAGGACAACCCGATCAACCAGGAAGTCGTGCACGATCTGCTGGAGATGGTCGGCGCCCAAGTCACGATCGCCAGCGACGGCTTGCAGGGCATCCAGTTGCTCCGCAGCCAGCCGTTCGATCTGGTGCTGATGGATATCCACATGCCGCACCTGGACGGCTTCGAAGCCACGGCCGCGATCAGGAAAGAGCCGCGGTTCGCGGCGCTGCCGATCATCGCGCTGACCGCCAATGCGCTGGAAGGCGATCTGGAACGCTGCCTCGCCGCCGGCATGAACGACTATATCGCCAAGCCCATCCACCCCGACCAGCTGTTCACCACCCTCGCGCGTTATCTTCTTGTCCGACCCGCGCCCGAGGAGGCCAGCAACCCCGGCAAGAACGCCTCTCCCGGCCCCCACAGCGCCAAAGACGATGCGATTCTGGCCGGACTCGCCGGCATTGCGGGAATCGATGTCGAGCAGGCGCTTGCGCGCATGCTGGGCCGGCGCGATCTGTATGCCCAGCTGGCCTGCCGCATTGCCGCCGAGCGCAGCGACATGGTGGGGAAACTGGAAGCCGCGCTGCACGAGGGCGACCGCGATGCGATGCTCGAACGGGTTCACAGTGCCAAGTCGATTCTCGGCATGCTTGGTGCCGATGCGTTGCAGCAGCGTTGCGTCGACCTGCAAAAGCGCCTGCTCGAAGGTGCACCGGTGGAAGACGACGTTGCAGCTTTCGCTGCTGACTTGGCGACGTTGCTGCAGCGTTTGCATGAGGTTACGGGCGCGCCACGGCTGTAGCGCCTGCTGCTTGATTCAGACCACGGCACAGGGCTTGTCCATGCCCTCTCGATCGCCACCGCGCCTATTCGACTGAGTAGTTTTACCCCCCCGCTTTTTTGCCCGCTATCGAACAATCTGTCAGTCTTCACCTTGCAGTTTTCATGCATGCAGTCACAAACCAAATTCAAGAGGAAGAGGAAAAATGAAGAAAATCCTGACCCCGATCGCACTGGCTACCGCGATGATCTTTGCCGCCGGCACCGGCCTTGCTGCCGATATCAAGGAACGCAGCGCCAAGTTCCCGATCGTGAACGCGATCGACCATCCGCAAGGGCTTGGCGCGCAGAAGTTTGTTGACGTCGTATCCAAGAAGAGCGGCGGCAAGATCAAGATCAAGATTTTCCCGAACGGCACGCTCGGTGGCGAGCAGCAGGTGGCTGCAGCCATGCAGGGCGGCACCATCGAAATCTCGATGATGTCCCCGGCCCAGATCGTCGGCACGGTGAAGGAATTCGTGGTGCTCGATTTCCCGTTCTCCTTCGCCAATGTGGCCCAAGCCGATGCCGTGCTCGATGGCCCGTTCGGCAAGAAGCTGATGGACTACATGCCGGCCAAGGGCTGGGTCGGCCTCGGTTTCATGGAACAGGGCTACCGCAGCATCAGCAACAGCAAGCGCCCGATCAACAAGCTTGAAGACATCAAGGGCCTGAAGATCCGCACGATCCTGAACCCGCTGTACGTGGATCTCTTCAACGCGCTGGGCGCCAATGCCGTGCCGATGCCGTTCCCGGAACTCTACACCGCGATGGAAATGAAGACCGTCGATGGCCAGGAAAACCCGGAAACGTCGGTCGATTCGAGCAAGTTCTACGAAGTGCAGAAATACTTCAGCGGCACCCGCCACATCTACAACCCGCAGATGATGATGGTCAGCAAGAAGTTCTGGGACACCCTCTCGGCTGACGAGAAGAAGATCTTCGAAGAAGCCCTGGTCGAAGCCCGCGATGTGCAGCGCAAGGCCGCCCGTGCCATGACCGCCAAGTCGCGCAAGGTGCTGACCGACCACGGCATGCAGCTCAACGAAATTGCTCCGGCAGAACTTGAGCGCATGAAGGCCGTTGCCAAGCCGGTAACCGACAAGTACGCCGCCCAGCTCGATCCGGCACTGATCAGTGCCTTCCATGCCGAGCTGGAAAAAACCAAGAACCTGAAGTAATCCCGGTTTATTCCTGGATGCGCCTTCCGGCCCCACAGGGCCCGGAAGGCCATCATGCCGATGAATCGCGCAGCAACCGTCGCGGCGGATGCTGGGTCGTTGCGCGCCTACCTCAGGCAGTCAAAGAGGCAAAAAATGAAAGCAATTGAAAAATTCCTGATGCAGGCCATGAACGGCATCATCGTCATCTCGCTCGCGCTGATGGTGATCATGGTCTTCAGCAACGTGGTACTGCGCTATGTATTCAATTCCGGGATCACCGCAACCGAAGAGCTGTCGCGCTTCATGTTCCTGTGGCTGATCTTCATCGGCGCGATCGTGGCCATGAAAGAGCGCGCCCACCTCGGCGTCGATACCCTGATCTCGCGCCTGCCGCGCGGCGGCAAGGTGCTGTTTGTCCTCGTCAGCAACGCGCTGATGCTGTGGGTTTGCTATTTGTTCTTTGTCGGCAGCTGGCGCCAGACCGTGGTCGGCATGGGCACTGACATGCCGGCCACCGGCATCTCGATGGCCTTCCACTATGCCACGGGTCTCGTCATGAGCGTTGGCATTGCCATCATCCTGATCGGCAATACATGGCGTGTACTGACCGGCAAGGCCACCGATGCCGAACTGATCCAGGTGACCGAATCGGAAGAAGTCGAAACGGCAGAGGAAGCAGGGCAAGAGCTGGCACACGAGGCCATGGCAAACGCCAGGGCCGCCAAGTGATCGCCACGAAAAAACGATTCAGGAGTAAATGAGATGGTCGTAACCGTTTTTCTGTCGTCCCTTCTGGGCGCCATGGCGCTGGGCATGCCGATTGCCTTCGCCCTGATGGTGTGCGGCGTTGCGTTGATGCTGCAGATGGGCACTTTCGATGCGCAATTGATCGCGCAAAACACGATCGATGGTGCCGATAACTTTGTACTGATGGCCGTGCCGTTCTTCATGCTGGCCGGGGAATTCATGAACGCCGGCGGCCTGTCGCGCCGGATCGTGAACCTGGCCATGGCGCTGGTTGGCCATGTCCGAGGAGGCCTGGGTTTCGTCGCCGTGTTTGCCGCGATCATCATGGCCAGCCTTTCCGGCTCGGCAGCCGCCGATACCGCAGCCATCGGCGTGTTGCTGATTCCGATGATGAAGGAAGCGGGCTACAGCGTGCCGCGTTCGGCGGGCCTGATCGCCGCCGGCGGCATCATCGCCCCGGTGATTCCGCCCAGCATCGCCTTCGTGATGTTCGGCGTGGTGGCGCAAGTTTCGATCACCAAGCTCTTCATGGCCGGTATCGTTCCTGGCCTGATGATGGGCATCAGCGTGTTGCTGGCCTGGGCATGGGTCATCCGCAAAGACAAGCTGAAAGCCAGTCCGCGCAAGAGCATGGCCGAAGTTCTCGCCGCAGCCAAGGATGGCGTCTGGGCGCTGGTCATGCCGCTGATCATCATCGTCGGCCTGAAAATGGGCATCTTCACCCCGACCGAAGCCGCCGTGGTGGCCGCCGTGTACGCGCTGTTCGTCGGCATGTTTGTGTACAAGGAGATCAAGATTGCCGATCTCTACGGATTGCTGCTGAGTGCGGGCAAGATCACCGCCGTGGTAATGCTGCTGGCCGGCGCCGCAATGGTGTCGTCCTGGCTGATCACCGTCGCCGATCTGCCGGGCCAGTTGGCCGAGATGCTTTCACCGTTCATGGACAACCAGATCCTGCTGATGGCGATCATCATGATCGTGGTGGTGGCCGTCGGCACCGCCATGGACATGACCCCGACCATCCTGATCCTGACCCCGGTGCTGATTCCGGTGATCAAGCAGGCCGGCATCGATCCGATCTACTTTGGCGTAGTGTTCGTGATCAACAACGCCATCGGCCTGATCACCCCGCCGGTCGGCACCACGCTGAACGTGATCTGCGGCGTAGCCAAGGTCAAGATGGACGAGGTGATCGTCGGCGTGATGCCGTTCATGATCGCGGAGCTGATCGTGCTGGGCTTGCTGGTGGTCTTCCCGTCACTGGTGCTGGTGCCGCTGCACTGGTTCATGTAACCGTTTGGATCGCACAGGCAAAACCGGAAGGCTCAGACCTTCCGGTTTTTTATTGCGGCGGCCTGATCAGGCCCCAGCGTCGGAAGGCGCTCTGTTTTTCCGACGAAATCAGGGTTTGACCGTTCATGGCTGATGATGGCCGGCTACGTTGAACCCTTGGACGAACGCCACCGACTGCCATGAAGAAAACCCGAGGGTAGCGTGCGAAACGCGCAGCGTTGCGCAAGTGAATGGTGATTCAAATCACCGGCGAGGTATCCCGAAGCGTCAGCCCGCGTTCGCAAGCCTGCCGCTTGCAAACCCTACGCATTGCACAGGCTGCGCTTGCTGTGTGAAGCAGCCGTGTCTCCGGTTATTTTCGTATTTCTCGTGTTATTTCTCGCGACAGATCGTAAACAGGTTCTCAACCGATAAACCGGTTGATGTCCACTTCGTCGATTTGTTCCGGTTTCAGGAAGCGCTCGGCATAACGCCTGTAAGCCCCCGAAGTCAGGAACAGGTCGAACAGATCCGGGTCGATGTGCCGTTTCCGTTTGAGCGCAGCCATGATGCGCATCGATTCGGACAGCGTCTTGGCTTCCTTGTAGGGCCGGTCTGACGCGGTCAGCGCTTCGAAGATGTCGGCAATGGCCATGATGCGGGACGGGATGGAAAGCTCAGCCAGCGTCAGTTTGCGGGGGTAGCCATCGCCAACCAGAGTTTCATGGTGGGTGCCTGCATACTCCGGCACCCGCTTCAGGTGTTTGGGCAGCGGCAGCTTGTCGAGCATGACGATGGTCTGGATGATGTGCTCGTTGATACTGAAACGTTCCTCCGGGGTGAGCGTACCGTGGGCGATGCCAAGGTTGTAGAGCTCGCCAAAGTTGTACAGCGATCGGGGAATCTCCATCCTGATGCCGTATTTCGGATCGAATGCCGAATCCCGCGTGCGCGGTACGACATGCCAGGATTGGTCGGCCAGCAGGGATTCCTTCGCGGGCAGCGGCGCAGACGGAAAAGGCTCGCGGCGTCGGGCTTCTTCGTGCGACAGGCCGAGCCGGTCGTCGAAATGGCGCAGCCAGGTCCGGGCGCCGATCTGCTGCAGGCGCTCGATCCGCTCCGGTGCCATGGCTTCCTCGCCCAGATTGCATTGGGCCACGAAAGCGAAATCGTCGAGCAAAGCGTGCTTGCATTCGGCGAACCGGGCATCGGCCTCGCTCGCCGGAGTACCCGCCCCGACCGCTTCAAGACGCTCGATCCAGGCATCGCGCAGCAGCACTTCGAAGCGGGTGCGGATCTCGTGGATACGGTTGTAGAGAGTTTCGAGTTTCGTCGCCTTGTCGACCACGTATTCGGGCGTGGTGACCTTGCCGCAATCGTGCAGCCAGGCCCCGATGCGGAATTCGCGCCATTCGTCCTCGGTCTTGAAGCCGCTCCCCGCCAGCGGCCCATGTTCCACTTTGCCCACTTCCTCCGCCAGCATCACCGCCAGCTCCGGCACGCGTTTGCAATGGCCGCCGGTATAGGCGCTCTTGGCGTCGATGGCCTCGGCGATGATCTTGATCAGCGAATCCATGAGGATTTTCTGCGCGTCGAGCAGGGTATGGTTTTCCAGCGCCAGCGCGGATTGGGCGGCCAGCGCCTGGACGAAGCCGATCAACTCCGGAGGGAAGGGGGTGACGTTGCCGGTTTTCGGATCGAGCGCATTGGTGAACTGCAGGAGCCCGATCACCTCGCCCTCGCGCGGCGAGAGCGGAACGGTCAGCAGCGATACGGGGCGGAACCCCGCTTTTTCTCCGTGCAGCCGGATGGCCGAGAGATCGAAGCGCGTTTCGCTGTCGATGTCTGCGATGACCACGGTTTCATTGCGCAGCGCAGCGTGCGCGAGATCGAAACGGCTGTCGGGCGAGCCGTCCGCCAGGTAAAGCGGGATTTCCGTGACCGGCGGCGTGGTGTGGTCTGTCCGCTGGACGAAGACCAGCGTGTCGCGCTCGGTTTTCAGGAACAGCGCGGCCTGGGCGCAATCGGCGATATCCAGTCCACCGAGCAAAATGAGCTTGAGCAACGCGTCGCGATCCTTTTCACGGCTGAGCAACAGCCCGTATTCCACGAGTTCGGCGAGCTTTTCACGGGCCAGATTCAGGGCCTCGGTATGCAGCTTGATCGAGTGGTGCATGACCGCCTGGGCATCGCCCAGTGCGTTGATTTCGTAGAGGAAAGAGTCGATGTGATGCGGTTCGCCGGAAAAGTCGAATTGCTTGATCCTTTCGGAGTCTTGGGCCAGCGCGGCCAGGGAGCGGGAGACCTGGCGCGATCCCAGCAAGGCCAGCGGTACCAGCAGCGCCAATACGCCCAGCGTGACCAGCAGGACATCGCGCCGGGCATTGTCGATGAGGCCGGCAAAGTCGCTGGCTGGCGCCAGTGCGACGACCTGGAAGCTGGCGCCGCCAATCGCTTCCGAAACGTACCGGGTCACGACGTATTTTTCGGCGAGAGCGTCTTCGCCAAGGGTGGTGACCTGCGAGGCCATGCCCGAGTTTTTCCCGAACAGCGATTTCAGGTAGGGATTTTCAATCCGGCTGCTTTCGGTTAAGGGAGGGATGTCCAGACCGGAGAAATGCCGGCCCTTGCCGTGAAACGCCAGCACGCGGCCAGTCTGGTCGAGTATCAAAATAGCGCCATTGGGAGAGAGCGGCATCCGGGTTAGGAAGGCGTTCAATGAACGCAGACTGATATCACTCGCCAGCACGCCAGCTTTGTCCGGCAGCGGTAGGGAAAGGGTTAAACCGAGTTCGCCGGTCGAGGCGAAGAAATAGGGAGGCAGAACGGTCAGTGCCCCCGTTTCCATGGCGGCGGTATACCAGGGCCGGCGGGTCGGTACATATTGAGTCACAGCTTCGCGCCTAGCCAACGGCTGGCGATTTTCATCCAGGAATTGCCAGGTCTCGCTACGGCTGCCATCAGGTCGCCGGGAAATATGCCAGATGCTGAAATAAGCATCCTTCGGCGCGTTGAGCGCCGCAGCGATGCGGCTGTCGCGTCGAATGCCGGCAACATGAAGAAACTCATCGTTGCCAAGGCCAAAAAAATGCGAATAAATGGTGCTATCTGCTTCGAGGGAGCTGATAAAGGTCGAGACCAGATCGCGCTGGTTTACATGCCCGTCCTTGACGAATGGCTCAAGCCCGGCGCGAACCTGGGCGGAGATGAAGCGCGCGTCCTCGCGCACCATGCCGTCAATCAGTTCGGTTGACTGGCGGACAATCAGGGCAAACCGCTCACTTGCGTTTTGTTCCGACATGGCCGTGAATTTGCCCAGTACGCTGACGAGGAAAATCCCGGAAAGCCCCAGAACCAACCCGATGGTGGTGCTGAGTACCCAGTTCTGGAAACGGATATTGAGCCTGGAAAACATGATGCGCCCCGGCGCCGGCAGTAGTTTCCAGTGTAGTTGATCACCCGGAAAGTATTCCTGCCGCGGCCTGACCGATTCGGGCGCGTGGCCGCGGGGCTTCAATCACCCGGATACGGCCTGTCAGTTTTTCAGCCCAGCGTCGGAAGGCGCTACGCTTTTCCAACGAAATCAGGGCTGCGGGTTGACCGTTCATGGCGGAGTGTGGCCGGCTGCTTGGCGCCCTTCGACGAACGCCACCGTGACATCACCACGAAGAAAACCCGATGGTAGCGTGTGAAACGCGCAGCGTTGTGACCGAAGGAAATCCCTTTTCGGGACGCACGGGAATGGTGATTCAAATTACCAGCGAAGCATCCCGAAGCGTCAGTCCGCGTTCGCAAGCCTACCGCTTGCAAACCCTACGCATTGCACAGGCTGAGCTTTGCGGACGAATACCCCTATAAGCCAGCTACGAAGAAAGCCCAATGGTAGGGCGGCCTCGCCGCGAAGCGGCAGCCCGCCGAATCACGATTGCCGAAGGCTACACAAAGAACCACCGCAATCTACTGAAACGAGTTTGAATTTCCAACATTGTTTCGTTCGGGTCAATCATTGCCACTCATTCGGCGCACTGCGCTGCGCTTCGAGTGCGCCTTCCGGCCTTGAATTAGGAATTTTGTTTCGTACGGATCAATCATCGCCCCATTCGGCGCACTGCGCGTCGCTTATTGCATCTTACGGGCTTGAACCAATTACTATAGGGATTCTGCCATTTTCTCAATGGCACGCCTAAATGAAACGCGAACAATACTTCCATTTTGAAGGCAAACAACATGACCGAGATCATATTCACCTTCATTTGGGAAGTTCTCTGTGCTAGCGGGGACATTAAGCATGCCCATGTAATAACCCAAGACGCCAACAAAGATGCTAATATTTTCAGGGCCAGGCACTAGGCCAACAACTGATGAGTTGCCGAGCATTCCACATAGCATTCGGAAAACCTCAAGATCCGGATTTTCATCCTGATTGAAGCGGTCATCAACTCGCGTTGATATTTTTGTTACTTGAGATGATAAATTTCTTAGATCATGATTCATAATGAACCGAATTTCATCATGCTTCACATGCTTCCTAAATAATTCTCCATACACAAAATAGCCAGCAGATAATGCTACTTTTGCAACGAATTTTAGGCCGACATCTATATCAAGCGAGACAGAAATCTGCAATGTTCTTTTGCCTGGAAGATGTTGCTTTGTTATTGGGCACCAAATCTTCAAACCTTCATGCCTATCAAAAGCCACTTGTACAGGTTTGCCTGTGGATGTGTCAGTTGATTTTTTTGCTACTGCTTTTGGTTTTTTGTTACTGTGGCCTCTGACGTCTAATTCATTTCTCTTCATTAGAATTAGGAAGTCGTTGGCTAATGCGCCGTCAATTTTTGAGCCAACCTTAGAGTTGAAATCTTTGCAAACTGGAATTTCAAATCCATCTAAGCCACCAAGCGATAATGGGATGATGTGCTCCCTGTTTGCTTCTGATTCACTTATTTCTCGATTGGTGTATGGGCAGTAAATCACTGCGTTACCCCTCAAGCACTATAACGTGAAGTCGACACCAAGTGGTGTCATAAAAAATAGCACACCGAGTGTCGGATAAAAATTTAAACAGGACAAGTGAGGATAAAAGCTCATCCAGATTGGCCGAAAACAAACAATTCCCTCGACCAAGAAATCCCCATCTCACCCCTCCGGCCGCCGCCACATCCAGACCGCCACCGCCGCCATCAAAACGGTCACCAGCACCTTGATCCACACCGCCAGCGCGGTATGCCACAGCACGATGCTGCTTGCCGTCATCATCACGATCGCCAGCGATTTGGCCTTGCGCGGTATCGCGCCCTGCTCGCGCCAGCGCCGGATCGGCGGGCCGAAATGGGTATGGGCCAGCAACCAGGCTTCCAGTTTGGGCCAGCCATGACCGGCGGCCCAGGCCGCGACCAGCAGGAACGGCACCGTGGGCAGGCCCGGCACCACGATGCCCACCAGGCCCAGCGCCACGCAGGCCAGCGCCAGCGCACGCCAGAGCAGGATTACCAGGCGGCGGACCATGCCCAAGCTCCCGATAGAGCGGGAAATCCGCCACTCATTGCGGCAACACCCCGTAGACCCCGCCGATCACCAGCCACTCGCCCTCGCCCTGCAGCTTGCCCGGCAACACGTCGGCGCAGCAGAAGACCTTGGCAAGCGGCACTTCGGTGGCAAACACGGTATCGCCGAATTCGCCGGCGCGCTCCGCGTCGGTGCTGAACGAGTTGACATTGTTGAGCAGCACCAGCGTTTCGCCGTCTTTCTGGCCGAGCTTTTCATGCGCCTGCCAGCCGTTCACGCCGCGGTAGAGGCGGAAGTGGGTTTTGTCGGGAAAGCGACGAACCAGTTCGCTCTGGGTGTAGGTGTAGACGAGGTCGAGCTGGGCTTCGAGCGCATTGGTGTTGTAAAGCCCGGTTGCGCGCTGTTCCAGGTAGTGCTGGTAGGTCGGCTCGGAGAGATCGCGGATCGGCGCGCCGTGATAGCGCGGCAACAGGCCAAAGCGCGATTCGGCCCAGGCCTTGAGCACCGCGCCTTCGATCTGGTCCGAGTTGAAATGCCAGCCGCGGATCAGCTTCAGATAGTTGAGCTTGCCGCGGTTTTTCTTGATCCCCTCGGTCAAGCCGGCCTCCTCCAGCGAATCCAGCCGGAAGCTCTCAGTCATGTACTGATGAAAGTGCCGGTTGCGCTCGGCGGGATCGTTGCAGCGTGCCAGCAACTCGAAAAAATCACGATGCAGCTCGGCCACACTGTCGATTTCAAGGCGCGAGGGATGCTTCTGGAAGGTGAGGCTGCCCAGGATCACTGCCGGCAGGTTGCAGCGGTTGATCGGCAGGCGCGCCGACGCTGGCAACGAGGGATTGTCGGCATTTGCCGCTTTGTCGCTGACCCGACAGTGAGCGGGGTCTTTGTCGGATGCCACACTGCCAACCACATCATTCATTTTATTTTTTTCCATTTATTTTCAACGACTTGATGTTTTTTTGCAGGATTGGCACGGCTATTGCGATCTATAGGGCGTGGCAGGCCGAAATGTAACACCGAAAGCGGCCTTCAACCCGTGTTCAACTGTAAGGAGTTTATATCATGGCACTTCGTCAATGTGCGATTTACGGCAAGGGTGGGATTGGCAAATCCACCACCACGCAAAACCTGGTGGCGGCTCTGGCTGAAGCCGGCAAGAAAGTAATGATCATCGGCTGCGATCCGAAAGCCGACTCCACCCGCCTGATCCTGCACGCAAAGATGCAGAACACCGTGATGCAGCTGGCAGCCGATGCAGGTTCCGTGGAAGACCTCGAACTCGAAGACGTGTTGCAAGTGGGTTTCGGCGGCGTGAAGTGCGCTGAATCGGGCGGTCCGGAGCCGGGAGTGGGTTGCGCTGGCCGTGGCGTGATTACCGCCATCAACTTCCTGGAAGAAGAAGGCGCTTACACCGACGATCTGGATTTCGTGTTCTACGACGTGCTGGGTGACGTGGTGTGTGGCGGTTTCGCCATGCCGATCCGCGAAAACAAGGCGCAGGAAATCTACATCGTTTGCTCCGGCGAAATGATGGCCATGTACGCCGCCAACAACATTGCCAAGGGCATTTTGAAGTACGCCACCTCCGGCAGCGTGCGCCTGGCTGGCCTGATCTGCAACAGCCGCAAGACCGACCGTGAAGATGAACTGATCATGGCACTGGCTGCAAAACTCGGCACCCAGATGATCCACTTCGTGCCGCGTGACAACGTGGTGCAGCACGCCGAAATCCGCCGCATGACCGTGATCGAATACGACAAGACCGCCCAGCAAGCCGATGAATATCGCGAACTGGCACGCAAGATTGTCGAGAACACCAAGTTCGTGATCCCGACGCCGTGCGAAATGGAAGAACTGGAAGAGCTGCTGATGGAATTCGGCATCATGGATGTGGAAGACGAAACCATCGTTGGCAAGACCAAGGAAGCTGTCGTCGCTTGATGCCCGGCCGGGCATGTGCCCCGCTCGCCTGAGCGGGGCTGGCATGAAAACGCAACGCGCTCAGTCCGCAGATTAGCGGCGGCGCACAGGAGAACACCATGTCCGCGATTTCGCGTGAAGAAACCCAAGAACTGATTCAGGAAGTGCTGGAAGTTTACCCGGAGAAAGCCAAGAAAGACCGGGCCAAGCACTTGATGATCAACGATAAAACCCTTGAATCCTCCAAGAAGTGCATCACCTCCAACCGCAAATCGCTGCCGGGTGTGATGACCATGCGCGGTTGCGCCTACGCCGGCTCCAAGGGCGTGGTTTGGGGTCCGATCAAGGACATTATCAGCATCTCGCACGGCCCGATCGGCTGCGGCCAGTATGCCCGTGGCGGCCGCCGCAACTACTTCGCCGGCACTTCCGGCGTGGATGCCTTCTGCGAGCTGAACATCACGTCCGATTTCCAGGAAAAAGACATCGTTTTCGGCGGCGACAAGAAGCTCGCCAAGCTGATCGATGAAATCGAAATGCTGTTCCCGCTGAACAAGGGCATCTCGATCCAGTCGGAATGCCCGGTCGGCCTGATCGGTGACGACATTGAAGCCGTTGCCAAGAAGAAGGCTGCCGATATCGGCAAGCCAGTGATTCCGGTGCGTTGCGAAGGCTTCCGCGGTGTTTCCCAATCGCTGGGCCACCACATCGCCAACGATTCGGTACGCGACTGGGTGATCAACAACCGCGCTGGTCAGGAATTTGAATCGACCCCGTACGACGTGGCCATCCTCGGTGATTACAACATCGGTGGCGATGCCTGGGCTTCCCGCATCCTGCTGGAAGAAATGGGCCTGCGCGTCGTGGCGCAATGGTCCGGCGACGGCACCCTGGCTGAAATGGAAAACACCCCGAACGTGAAGCTGAACCTGCTGCACTGCTACCGTTCGATGAACTACATCAGCCGCTACATGGAAGAGAAGTTCGGCATTCCATGGATGGAATACAACTTCTTCGGCCCGACCAAGATCAAGGAAAGCCTGCGCGAAATCGCCAGCCATTTCGACGACAAGATCAAGGAAGGCGCCGAGCGCGTGATCGCCAAGTACACCCCGGCGATGGAAGAAATCATCGCCAAGTACAAGCCGCGCCTGCAGGGCAAGAAAGTGATGCTGTATGTCGGCGGCCTGCGTCCGCGTCACGTGGTCGGCGCTTACGAAGACCTGGGCATGGAAGTGGTCGGCACCGGTTACGAATTCGCCCACAACGATGACTACGACCGCACGATCAAGGAAATGGGCGATGCCACCCTGATCTACGACGATGCCACCGGTCACGAACTGGAAGACTTCGTCAACAAGCTCAAGCCCGATCTGATCGGCTCCGGCATCAAGGAAAAGTACGTCTTCCACAAGATGGGCTATCCGTTCCGCCAGTTGCACAGCTGGGATTACTCCGGTCCGTACCACGGCTATGACGGCTTTGCCATCTTCGCCAAGGATATGGATCTGACGGTGAATAACCCGGTGTGGCAGATGATGAAGGCACCGTGGCTGAAGGACGCCGCCTGATCAGTAGCACGCAGGCCGGGCTCGCGCCCGGCCGGCAAACCGAATTCCACTTTCGCTTGCGTCCACGGATGAGTGGCGCAGGCAAGGAGAACCAAGATGCAAACCGTTGACAAAACCAAGCCCTGCTTTCCGCTGTTCAACGATGAACAGTATCGCGACATGCTGGAAAACAAGCGCCAGTTTGAAGAAGCCCCGGCTCACGACAAGGTAGCCGAGACCTTCGCCTGGACCACCACCCAGGAATACCAGGATCTGAACTTCAAGCGCGAAGCGCTGACGATCAACCCGGCCAAGGCCTGCCAGCCGCTCGGCGCGTCGCTCGCCGCGCTGGGCTTCCACAAGACCATGGTCTACATCCACGGCTCGCAAGGTTGCGTGGCTTATTTCCGCACCTACTTCAACCGTCACTTCAAGGAACCGGTTGCTTTCATCGCCGATTCGATGACTGAAGATGCCGCCGTGTTCGGTGGCCAGAAGAACGTGTTCGAAGGCCTGCAAAACGCCAAGGCCCTGTACGGCGCCGAGATGATCGCCGTCTGCACCACCTGTATCGCGGAAGTGATCGGCGATGACTTGGGTTCCTTCATCGGCAACGCCAAGAAAGAAGGCTACATTCCGGACGAATTCCCGGTTCCGTATGCCAACACCCCGTCCTTCACCGGTTCGCACATCACCGGCTGGGACAACATGCTGCACGGCATCATCACCTACTTCACCGAAAACGCCATGGAAGGCAAGGTGGTCGGCAGCAACGGCAAGATCAACATTGTGCCGGGCTTCGAGACTTACCTCGGCAACTTCCGTGTGATCAAGCGCTACATGAAGGAAATGGGCGTGGATTACACCATGCTCTCCGATCCGGAAGAAGTGCTCGACACCCCGGCCGACGGCACCTTCACGATGTATGCGGGCGGCACCACCATCGATGAAGTGAAGGATGCACCGAACGCCAAGACCACGTTCTTCCTGCAACCGACCACGCTGGAAAAGAGCAAGAAATTCATCGAAGGCACCTGGAAACACGAAGGCCCGGCGATCAACATCCCGATGGGCGTGGACTGGACTGACGAATTCCTGATGAAGGTTTCCGAAGTCACCGGCAAGCCCATCCCGGCCAGCCTGTTGCTGGAACGCGGTCGCCTGGTCGACATGATCACCGATTCGCACGCCTGGCTGCACGGCAAGAAAATGGCCATGTTCGGCGATCCGGATTTCCTGCTCGGCCTGACCAAGGTGCTGCTCGAACTCGGCATCGAACCGACCCACATTGTCTGCAACAACAGCAACAAGCGTTGGGAAAAGGAAATGGAAGCACTGCTGGCCTCCTCGCCCTATGGCGTGCATGCCAAGGTCTACGCGGGTTGCGACCTGTGGCACCTGCGCAGCCTGTGCTTCACCGACAAGCCGGATTTCATCATCGGCAGCAGCTACGGCAAGTACATCCAACGCGATACGCTGGCCAAGGGTCCGGAATTCGAAGTACCGCTGATTCGCCTCGGCTTCCCGATCTTTGATCGTCACCACCTGCACCGCATGACCACGTTGGGCTACGAAGGGATGATGTACATCCTGACCACGCTGACCAACGCGGTTCTGGAAAAGCTGGATGCCGATACCAAGTACATGGCCGTGACCGACTACAACCACGACTTGGTGCGTTAACAACAGGGAGTGGGGAATCGGGAATGGAGAGTGGGAAATGCCCTGCTCTTCCATTCCCGACTCCCCACTCACTACTCCCTGGAGTTTTAAATGGCCAACATCATGATTCGCAAGAGCGCCGCCGGCGGGTTGGTGTTTTACCTGCCCAAGCGCGATATCGAGGATGCGATCTCCTCGATCGAATTCGACACGCCGGAAAAATGGGGCGGCGAACTCAAGCTGGCAAATGGCGGCACCTACTACATCGATCCGATCCCCGAGCCAGCGCGCCTGCCTATTTCGCTGCGCGCAAAGCGAGTGGATGGGGTGGAGTGAAGCAGGTCGAAGTAGGTCGGATAAGCCAAAGGCGACATCCGACATGCAAGCGGAATCATAACGTCGGAAGGCGCTGCGCTTTTCCGACCTTCACAATCAAGGAGAAGCATCATGGCAATGAAGATCAACGCGGATGAATGCACCGCTTGCGGCGATTGCGCCGCCGAATGCCCGACCAGCGCCATCGCCAACAAGGGCGCGTACTTCAAGATCAATCCGGATACCTGCACCGAATGCGAAGGCGTTTCCGATTTCCAGAAATGCGCCGACATCTGTACCGCAGGCTGCATCGTTCCGGCTTGATGGACACTTGCTCGACACAGCCCTCTCCCAATTCACCGAGAGCCCATCCCTGTAAGCGAGCGAGCGGCACAGCCGCCTAACGGGATAGGCTCTTTCAGGAGAATCAACATGAATCAGCAAGTAGCCCCCGGGCATGTCAAGGAAGTGGCAGCACGAATCGGCTTGGCCGCACGCAGTTTGGGCGGCTGCGATCTGGCGCGCCTGATCGAAGGCCTGCTCGAGCGTCTGGGCAGCCCACTGACCACCGACAAGCTCAATACCGTCACCGTGGCCGACCTCATCCGCGTCTTCGCCGAGTCGCGCGATGCGCCGACCAAGGAAGAAATCAAGCAGGCCGTGCGCTACCTCGGTGGCGAAGGCAGCGAAGTCACCGATCTGCCCGCAGTCCAGCCCTACAGCGAAGGCGAATTGCCGCATTCGGTCCGGCTGGCGGTGGCATCGAACACGTCAGAAAACCTCGACGGGCACTTTGGCTCGTGCAAGCGTTTCCTGGTGTACCAAGTCACGCAGACCGAGGCGCGCCTGATCGAGATCCGCGATCCGGCCGCCTGCCAGGAAGCCGAAGACCCCAACGCCGCCCGCGCGCAGATGCTGGCCGATTGCCAGTTGCTGTACGTGCAATCGATCGGCGGCCCGGCTGCCGCCAAGGTGATCCGCGCCGGCATCCATCCGGTCAAGTTCCCCAATGGCGGAGCGGCATTGGGCGCCATCGAGCAATTACAGAAAACCCTGCTCGCCCCGCCGCCCTGGCTTGCACGCGCCATCGGCGTCAAATCGAGCCTCGCCAGCCGCTTTGTCCTGTCCGAGGAGTGAAACCATGACGCCGGAACTGATCCAGCAGATCTGCAGTGCGCTGGCCGACGGCAATGCGCGCCGACCCGGCATCGACAGGGAACTGCGCGCGGTCTTTCCCGGACTGGCTTTCTCGGTATGCGACGACAACGACATTCCCTCGCGTATCCGGCCACTCACCACCGGTGAAGACTTTGCACTGTACGGCATCGATACCGGCGGGCACTGCGCCGCGCTGACCTCCGATATCGAATCCGCCGGCGGGCTGGCGATTGCATTGATCGATTAAGAGCAAACATGAATCCAAACGACAAGCCCTGCGGCTGCGGGCAGGAAAACACCGGAAAAAGTGACCGTTATGTCAGCTTCAAGGGCATCGATTGCGATGGCAATGCCAAGCGCCTGATCGCCTACCTGCGCCGCCACATTGATCTGCCGGAAAAAACCAATCCGTTTTGGGAGCAGTTCAAGCAAAAGCTCAACCCGACCTCCGGCCCGCGCTACGACGAGCTGTATCTGGTCCATGCCTATATCAACGTGATCCGCGAATACCTGGAACTGATGCAGGACGCCGAGGCGCTGGCGCTGCTCGAACAACTTGAGGAAGAGTGCTGCTGACGGCGGTGTCGCATTCTTACAATCGCCGCCCAGCCGTATCCGGAAAATCCATCAGGTGTAAACCACCTCATGGAGCATGATCATGGATATTTCCCATCTGGAAACCCTCACCCTCTCCCACCTGCCCGAGGAAGCCATGGAAATGGCCAGCCAGTCCGACATGGCTGATTCCGGGCTGGAGATCGAAATCCCCCAACTCTTGAACGACGAGGAAATGGCCATCTTTGCCGAGGTGGGCCAGGTTACGCTTTTCCACGGCTAAGAAACTGATCACGGTCTTGCAGCAAGATCGACTCCCGGCGCGGCAACATCAATTTATGGCATAGAAGTCAAGGCGCTTCGTGCCGGGAGCGTTTAAAATCCAAGGCATGGATTTGATACCCGAAAGCAAGATCGAGCCGTTGCTGGAAGCCCCCCGTCGCCAGCGCTGCCGGCCACCGCCCGCGCTTGCCACCTATATCGACAACTACCTGCAGCTTGATATCGCCACGGCAGGCGCAGAGCTGCCGCGCCTGCTGCCCAGCGCCGGCGCCATCTGCTTCTTCTTTTACGGCGCTTCGCTCGCGGTGCAGAACGTTCATGCCGGCTTGCAGGAAACCAGCTCCGAATCGTTCCTGATCTGCAACCGCCATCATGTGCTCGATCTTTCCGCCAACGGTGCAACCGGGCTAATCGTGGTCAACTTCCGTCCCGGACGTTTCCGCTACTTCACCGACATCCCGTTTTCCGAACTGCAGGATCACCTCACCGGTGCAGCCGATCTGTGGGGCGAACCCGCACGCGAGCTCACGGAGCAACTCGCTCAGGGCAACACCTTCGCCGAACGCGCGCAGATCCTGTCCGCCTTCTTCCTGCAGGTGCTGAAGGCACGCGAAGCCTCGCGGCTCGATCTGCTGCTCGACCTGCTCTATCTCTCTCCCGGCACCCGCATTGCCGAGCTGGCAGAACAGGGCGGCTGGAGCCTGCGCCATTTCGAACGCCAGTTCACCGCTACCTACGGCGTGACGCCCAAGTATTTCGCACGCGTGGCACGCATGCAGCAGGTTGCGCGCAAGCTCGCGCTGGAACCGGGCTCCAGCACCCTGGAAAGCGCGCTGGATGCCGGTTTTTTCGACCAGTCCCATTTCATTCACGAGCTCAGCAAGCTGGCCGGGCTTTCCGCCAGTGAGTTGGCCCGAGGCGTGCGCGAACGCCCGCACTTCTACAACCCGAAGGCGCTGCAGTGGTACCTTTGCCACATGGACAACATGGTCAATTCGCTGGGCGCGGTGAATCTCAAGCTCAACCTGCCGCCCGCTTATCGCCGCGCCTGAGTTTGCCGCGTAAAAATGCCATACCGAATTAGATTGCCGGGCCAGTCGAGTTTGTAGAGAATCGGCAAAATTCGCGCAAGACGGCTACAGCAGGCCGCCCAAACAATGGAGGATGTGATGGCAAAAGCAATGATCCTGGCCGCAGGCCAAGGCACCCGGGTACGCCCGCTGACCAAGGATATTCCGAAACCGATGATCCCGATCTTGGGCAAGCCGGTGCTGGAATACATCATCGAGCACCTGGCACGCCACGGCGTGAAGGAAATCATGATCAACGTGGCCTTCATGCACCGCAAGATCGAGGAATACTTCGGCGACGGCCACCGCTGGGGCGTCGAGATCGGCTATTCCTACGAGGGCAGCTACGAGCACGGCGAAATCCTGCCCAAGCCCAAGGGTTCGGCCGGCGGCATGAAATACATCCAGGACAACAGCGGTTTCTTCGACGAAACCACGCTGGTGCTGTGCGGCGATGCGATCATCGATCTGGATATCGGCGCAGCGTTGCAAGAACACAAGGCCAAGGGTGCAATTGCCAGCGTCGTGGCGCTCGATGTGCCGCGCGAAGAGGTGAAGAACTACGGCATTGTGGTGGCCGACAAGCAGGGCAAGATTCTCTCGTTCCAGGAAAAACCCTCGCCCAAGGAAGCCAAGAGCACGCTGGCCTCGACCGGCATCTATATCTTCGAGCCGGCCGCGCTCGATCATGTGCCCTCCAACGAGGTCTACGACATCGGCAGCCAGTTGTTCCCGTCGCTGGTGGCCAAGGGCCTGCCCTTCTTCGCCCAGAACCGCTTCTTCAACTGGATCGACATCGGTCGTGTGACCGATTACTGGTCGGTGCTGCAGCGCGTGTTGCGCGGCGAAGTGGCATTGATGGACATGCCGGGCAAGGAAGTGCGCCCCGGCGTGTGGGTTGGCCTGAATACGCATATCGACTGGGACAAGGTCGAGATCGAAGGTCCGGTCTATATCGGTTCGAGCGTGAAGATCGAGCCGGGCACCAAGATCGTCGGCCCGACCTGGATCGGTCACGGCAGCCATCTGCGCGCAAACAGCACCGTGGTGCGCTCGGTGCTGTTCGAATACACCCGCATCGGCGAAGGCATGATCTTTACCGAGATGATCGTCTCGTCGCGCTACTGCGTGGACCGTACCGGCCATACGACGTATGTGGGGGATGATCGCAGTACCCTGCGCTGGGGCGATGCCCGCGGCTAACTTGCTACATCAGACAACTGCTGAAACAAGTTAAATCGACACAACAACAGGTGCCGGACTCAACGCCGGCACTTTGCTTTTTGAAGAACTGACAAACATGCAATCTGAACGCCACCGCCTAGAACTGCTCGCCCCGGCCAAGAATCTTGAATCCGGGCGCGAGGCGATCATTCACGGCGCCGATGCGGTGTATATCGGCGGGCCGGCGTTCGGCGCGCGCGCGGCGGCGGGCAATTCGATTGCCGACATCGGCGAGCTGGCCACCTTTGCCCATCGCTACCGCGCCCGCGTGCTGGTCGCGCTCAACACCATCCTGCACGACCACGAGCTGGAAGACGCGCGCAAGCTGGTCTGGCAGTTATACGAGGCCGGTGCCGATGCGCTGATCGTGCAGGACATGGGTCTGCTGCAACTCGACCTGCCGCCGATCGAGCTGCACGCCAGCACCCAGACCGATAACCGCAGCGTGCAGAAAGTGCGCTTCCTGCAGGATGCCGGCTTCTCGCAAATCGTGCTCGCACGCGAACTCTCGCTGGCCCAGATCAGCGAAATCGCCGCCGAGACCCACGCGGCGCTGGAATTCTTCATCCACGGCGCGCTGTGCGTGAGCTACAGCGGCCAGTGCTACATCAGCCACGCGCAGACCGGGCGCAGCGCCAATCGCGGCGAATGCGCGCAACTGTGCCGCCTGCCCTACTCGCTGACCGATGCCGCCGGCAAGCTGATCGCGCAGGACCAGCATCTGCTTTCGCTCAAAGACATGAACCAGAGCGCCAACCTGCGCGCGCTGATCGACGCCGGCATCAGCTCGTTCAAGATCGAGGGGCGACTGAAAGACCTGAGCTACGTGAAGAACGTGACCGCGCATTACCGCCGCCTGCTCGACGAACAACTCACCGCCCTGCCCGGCTACCGGCGCGCATCGAGCGGCGCGAGCGAATTCTTCTTCACGCCGCAGCCGGAAAAAAGCTTCAACCGCGGCGCGACCGACTACTTCCTGCAGGGACGCAAGATCGACATCGGCGCGTTCCTCACCCCCAAATTCGCAGGTGAGCCGGTCGGCAAGATCACGCGCCTGAACCCGCAATGGTTCGAGATTGCCAGCGAAGCAGAGATCCACAACGGTGATGGCTTCAGCTATTTCAACGCGAAAAACGAGCTGGTCGGCCTGCGCATCAACCGCGCGCAAAGCTTGCGCCTGTTCCCGAACGAGATGCCGTCTGACCTCGCCGTAGGCATGACGCTGTATCGCAATCTCGATCACGAATTCGAAAAACAGCTGGAAAAGCAATCGGCCGAGCGCCGCATCCGCATCGACTTGCTTCTGGCCGATACGTCCGACGGGCTGGCGCTGACCTTGACCGACGAAGACGGCGTTTCGGCCACCGCCACCCTGCTGCAAGCCAAGGAACCCGCCCGCGATGCCGAACGCGCGATGCAAGGCATGCGCGACGCGCTGGCCAAACTCGGCAACACGCTGTTTATCGCCAACACCATCACGCTGGATCTGGCACACGCCTGGTTCGTCCCGGCCTCGGCGCTCAACGCATTGCGCCGCGAAGCCGTGGAAAATCTCGAAATCGCGCGCACTGCCGCCTACCAACGCCCGGAACGCTGGGCGCCCGCCTCACCACCAACTGCCTACCCGAGCGAGACGCTCAGTTACCTCGGCAACGTGAACAACAAGGCCGCGCGCGAGTTCTATGCCGCGCATGGCGTGCAGCAGATCGCCCCTGCCTTCGAGCAGAATCGCGAGGCGGGCGAAGTCTCGCTGATGATCACCAAGCACTGCCTGCGCTACAGCTTCAACCTGTGCCCTAAACAGGTGAAAGGCACCCGGCCCGACCCGCTGCAACTGGTACGCGGGCAGGACAGTTACACGCTCAAGTTCGACTGCAAGCGCTGCGAGATGCACGTGGTTGGCAAACTCAAGGGCAACAAGCCGCTGCGCAAACCCTGACGCAAAACCCTGTCCGCTGCCGGATAGGGTAGATACGCCGGAGGCATGCCTTTGCACAACCTGCATTTGCGATCCCGCAACCGGACACCCGTTCAAGTCACATGTCTTGTCGGTTTTTTACAATTTTTTTCTTTCCTTACCCGGTTACCCTGCCCCTCCCTTGCGTTTAGATGTCTAGCCGCAATTGTTACCGGTAACAATAATAAAGGAGAGGGAAGTGGATCGTTGGTTATTACACTCCGCAAGAGCGGGCGTTATAGGTGTGACCTTTTGTGCGGTGTTCGCGGGCTTGAGCGGCTGCGGCGGAGGCGATGAAGAGCCAGTGCCTGCTCCTCCGGCACCCATCGAAACGCTGGCGGCAGTGACCCAGGTTTCCGGTTGGGCGGCGCAGTATCCCGATCCGAACAACGCCAGTGCAGTGCTGCCGCCGACGGGTGGCGAAGGCGCTCCGGCCAGCAATATTTATGTGGTGAGCACCCGTGCCCAGCTGATCGATGCGCTCGCCAACAAGAATAGTCCGACTTACGCATCCAGCCCGACGGAAGCGGCCAAGGAACCCAAGATTGTCTACATCAAGGGGGCTATCTACGGCACCGACCTGGGTAATGGCACGTTCGCAACGGAAAGCACTTATACCGCGGCGAATAGCACCTGTGCCAAGTGGGATTTCAACCTCTACCTGAAGAGCTTCGATACCGCCTACATGGCTGATCTGGCGATCAAAGTCGCAGCCGGGGATACGGCTGCGATCGCTGAAAACACAAAGATCAAGGCACAAGGCTCAGCCCGAACAAACTGCGCCAATGTACAAAAAGCCCAGATCAAGTTCGGTATTCCGTCCAATACCACGGTACTGGGTATCGGTACGGATGCCAAAATTGTCGATGGTTATTTTGAGATCAATGCCAAGACCAACATCGTGATCCGCAATATCGAATTCGAAGCGCCGCAGGATCGCTTCATGGCATGGTCACCGAATGATGGCCCAACCGGTAACTGGAATGCTCGCTACAAGGCAATCCAGGTGGTCACCGGCACGCGGCTGTGGTTCGATCACCTGACGCTGAGCGACGGCGCGCATCCGGACAGCGCCGAGCCGGTGATTTTTGGCAAACACATCATCCGCCATGATGGCCTGATCGACGTGGAAGACGGCACGGATTACGTAACCGTTTCCTACAACATCTTCAAGAACCACGACAAGACATTCATGATTGGCTCGGGCGACGGCAAGGGTGACAGGGATCGCGGCAAGAACCACATCACGTTCTTCAGCAATATGTTCGACAACTCGCAGGAACGCTCGCCGCGCGTGCGTTTTGGTCAGGTGCATGTCTATAACAACTTCTTCCGCGCCAAGGTGGACGACGCGAATTATCCGGTCATCAGCCGTACATTGGGCGGCGGGCATTACTTTATCGGCATGGGTATCGAATCGATGATCTTGTCCGAGCGCAACGCCTTCCAGTATGACGGCCAGGGTGCGGACGAAGGGATCATTGTCGACAACTTCAAGGGTTATCAGTTTGTCGACGTGGGCTCGTGGTTCAACGGCAAGGCGCTGGATTCCGCCGTGATCAATGCCGATGCCAAGGCCAAGTACGACAAGACCAAGGCCGCTGAAATTGCAGCCGCTGCGGCAGCCACCCCGCCCCGTGCGGTCGAAGACTGGGCCACGCACGAATACACCAACGAGATTGGCTGGAAGCCCCCGTATGCCTACGAAACCGCCAAAACCGATGCCGGCATCCGCAAGCACGTGCTGGACAACGCCGGTGCAGGCAAGCTGAGCATCACCGCTCCGCAATAAGCATTCGTTCTACAAAGGCAACGCAAATCGGCACGGATGATTCCGTGCCGATTTTTTTGTCTTGGACTTACGCAGCTACGGGAACGCCCGCTTGCCGGGTTAAAATGCAGGTCATCGTTCCCCACGCCGGGCCCAACGGCATCGGCAGCATTAAAATCAAACAGGACCACACCATAAATGACCCAACCCACCATCCTGATCACCGGCTGCTCCAGCGGCATTGGCCTATGCTGCGCGCAGGGGCTCGTCGCGCGCGGCTGGCGCGTGTTTGCCTCCGTGCGGCGCGAGGAAGACGCGGCGCAACTGGCCGGGGCGGAAGTGCTGTTCCTAGAGCAGACGGATTCGGCCAGCGTGCAGGCCTGCGCGGCCGAGGTGCTGCGCCGCACGGCGGGCAAGCTCGATGCGGTGTTCTGCAACGCGGGGCTGGGCGTTCCCGGTGCGGTGGAAGATCTGCCGCGCGATGCGCTGCGCTTCCAGTTCGAGACCAACGTGTTCGGCACCATCGAGCTGATCAACGCCTTGCTGCCGGCGATGCGCAAGCAGGGCCACGGCAAGATCATGATCAACAGCTCGATCCTGGGCTTTGCCGCGATGCCATATCGCGGTGCCTACAACGCCAGCAAATACGCGCTCGAAGGCTTTGCCGACACCCTGCGCCAGGAACTGTACGGATCGGATATCTACGTGTCGCTGATCGAGCCCGGCCCGATCAAGAGCCGCTTCCGTGCCGCCGCGCAGGCGCAGTTCGCGCGCTGGGTGAAGCCGGAAGCGAGTTTCCATCAGGCGGCCTACGTGGCCATGGCCGCGCGCCTGGCCAAGCCCGGCGTGGCAAATCCATTCACGCTGGGGCCGGAGGCGGTGCTAGATGATGTCTGGCGTGTGCTGCAGGCCAAGCGCCCGGCCGCGCGCTATCGCGTGACCAAGCCGACCAAGGTGTTCTGGTATTTGCGCCGCCTGCTGCCGACGCGCTGGTTTGACCTGGCTTCGCTGAAGGGCTCCGGGGATGAGCCGGGGTTTGTTTACGGGCGCAAGAAGTAGGCCTGTCGCCGGAGAATGTCTGCAAGCTTTACGCACATCCTGCCAGCACTGCCTGTTTTTTAATCACATCAAAGTTTCTTCTGTGGATCAATGGCTTGACCAACTTGTCCACAGCCCGCCCACACAAGCGCCCACGGTTTTCGTGGGCAAGTGGGGATAAGCCATACAAAGCTGATCCCGTTGATCCGTTCAGCAGATGGCATAGTCGCGGCAAAATCACGAAAGTCTGCGCAGGCTTTGGTGTTCACCTAGTAGTGCGCTTCTGAATTGATGAAACCACCAAAATAAGCCGTCATTCCGGCGAAGGCCGGGATCCAGTGCAACGTGCACAAACTGGATTCCGGCCTTCGCCGGAATGACGGCATCGGGATGGTTCCGTGATTTGCGAAGCACTAGCGCATAGCCGCTTCTGCCACATCCGCCCCGCCGCCGGCATCGCCAGCGGCGGGGCGGACACAGGATTACTGACGTGCATCGCTGGCCGGGGATTCCTGCCGGGGGGCCTTGCGCAGCATCGACACCAGGCGCGGCATCACCAGCAGCGCGGCGGCAATCGCGAGCAGCGAGGCAGACAGCGGACGCGATGCGAATGTCCCCCAGTCGCCCTGGCTGATGACCAAGGCCTGGCGCATCGACTGCTCCAGCAGGGGTCCAAGGATCATGCCGACGATCAGCGGTGCGGCCGGTATGTCGAGCCTTCGCATGGCAAAACCCAACACGCCGAAGGCGAACAACATGCCGACATCGAACAGCGAATTACCGGCGCCGTAGACCGCCACGGTCGAAATCACCAAGATGCCCGCGTACAGCCATTGCGAAGGGATATACAGGAGTTTGACCCACAGGCCCACGAGCGGCAGATTGAGCAGCAGCAGGATCACGTTGCCGATGTAGAGGCTCGCGATCAGCGTCCACACCAGGCCGCTTTGCTGCGTGAACAGCAGCGGACCGGGCTGGATGCCGTAGCCCTGGAAGGCCGACAAGATGACGGCCGCCGTGGCCGAAGTCGGAATACCCAGAGTCAAAAGCGGCATCAGCACGCCCGCAGCGGAGGCATTGTTGGCCGCCTCCGGCCCGGCAACCCCCTCGATGGCGCCCTTGCCGAATTCCTCCGGATGCTTGCTGAGCCTCTTTTCCGCATAGTACGAGAGCAGCGTGGGTAACTCGGAACCCCCGGCCGGCAACGCCCCGAACGGAAAACCCAGCGCAGCGCCCCGCAGCCAGGGTTTCCAGCTGCGTTTCCAGTCTTCGCGCGAGAGCTTCACGCTGCCCGATAGCTTCATGACTTCGCCATCGGCAAAGTGGCCCTGCCAAGCGAGGAACAATGCCTCGCCAACAGCGAAGATGCCCACCAGCACGACCGTGACCTCAACCCCGTCGAGCAGTTCTGCCGCTCCGAAGGTGAGCCGCGGCTGGCCGGTCTGCAGATCCACACCGACAAAGCCAAGCAGCAGGCCCACAGCCAGCGCGATCAACCCGCGCAGCGTTGAGTTGCCCAGCACCGAAGAAACCGCAACCAGGGCAAGAACCGAGAGCGCGGCATATTCGGCTGGCCCGAAGGCAAGCGCGATCTCAACCACCCAGGGCGCGAAGAAGGTCAGCGCGATGGTGCCGATGGTGCCGGCCACGAAGCTGCCGATCGCTGCAGTGGCGAGCGCGGGCCCTGCCCGCCCGCGGCGCGCCATGCGATTGCCTTCCATCGCAGTGACCATCGTCGCGGATTCGCCCGGTGCGTTGATCAGGATCGAAGTCGTCGATCCGCCATACATGGCGCCGTAATAGATGCCCGCAAACAGCACGAACATCGCGGCGGCCGGCACCTTGTAAGTCAGCGGCAACAGCAACGCGATCGTCAGCGCCGGCCCGATGCCGGGCAAGACGCCGACCAGCGTGCCAAGAAAGCATCCTCCCACCCCGTAAAGCAGGATGCCGGGTTGCAGGGCGGTGGCAAAACCGCCCATCAATGCATCGAAAGTGGACATGGTTCACCTTATCCTGCAGTGAAAAGAGAGCCGAGACTCAGAAAGGGGCCGAGTTTCACGCCCAGCGCCTGATCAAACAGCAACCAGATGGCGAGCGAGAACAGGAACCCGATGAGCAAGGCCCGCAGGGCGCTGCGGCTACCGAAGGCCTGAGCGAACAGCGCGAAACCGACGGTTCCCGCCGCGCCGATGCCTACCGTCGCGAGCAGCCCCATCAGCGCGGCGAGGCCGGCGAGCAGCCAGGCTCCCCGCACGGCGCCGCCGGGTCTGGGCGCCATTTCCGGATCGTCCGCAGCATCGGGACAACGCCCCTGATAGGCAGCCTGGGTGAACCCCATGGCCAGTATCAGCAGGAACAGGGATGCTGCCGCCGGCAGCATTCTGGGGCCCACGGCATCGTCGATGATCGGCTTCGGTATATTCATGACACCGACCACACCCACGGCGGCGAGCACAAACAGACCGATGCCGGCAGCGATCGGAAACCGCTTGTTGCTGATCTTGAGCCAGGTGCTCATGCTAGTCCCAGCTCCTTCATGGCCGCTTCAGTTTCGGCGATGTCCTCGGCCAATTCCTTGGCAAATGCATCTCCGGCCAGGAACACGTCGCTCCACTTGCGCTGCGCGACGATATCCTTCCATGCCTGCGACTTGTTCAGTGCCGTCATGTAGTCGATCAAGGCTTGCTTCTGTTTGGCGTTGATGCCAGGAGGCGCGAACACGCCGCGCCAGTTCGCCGCCGTAACCGGCACGCCCAGTTCCTTGAGGGTCGGCACGTCCACGCCCGGGATGCGCTTGTTGCCGGACACGGCCAAGAGGCGCATGCGTCCGGCTGCGACCTGTTCGGCAAACTCGGAATAACCCGAGATGCCTGCCGAGACCTGACCACCGATAATGGCCGCGATGGCGGCGCCGCCGCCCGAGAAGGCGACATAGGATGCATCCTTGGGATTGAGCTTGAGTGCACGCAGCAACATGCCCAGTAGCAGGTGGTCGGTTCCGCCGGCGCTGCCGCCAGCCACGCTGACCGCCTTGGGGTTGGCCTTGAGCGCGTTCTCCAGATCTTTCCAGGTCTTGAACGGGCTGCTGGCCGGCACCGCGATGACGCCGGCTTCTTCGGTCAGGCGCGCGATCGGCGTTACATCCTTGATCGTGACCGGGCTCTTGTTGGCGATGCCCGCCCCCACCATGACCGAGCCGCCGACCAACAGCGCATTGCCCATGCCCTTGCGCTGATTGACGAACTTGGGAAGCCCCACCATGCCACCCGCACCGCTTACATTCTCGAACTGAAAGCCACCGATCAGGCCGGCCGACTTCGAAGCGGCTTCAATGGCTCGCCCGGTGCCATCCCATCCACCACCAGGCGCGGCCGGGATAAACATGTTGATCGATTCAAACATCGGTGCCGCAAAGGCCATACGTGGCAGTGCGGCGGCCAGGGGCGCAAGGCTTGCGCCAATAAGCAGGCGACGACGGGTGATACTTATCATGGTGAACTCCTCTCCGTGGTGTGGTGCCGGTATTGGCACTCTCTGCAACCGTTGGCAGACCCGCTGCCTTCGGCAAACTTTATTGTTTTATGTGATTGGCAAAAATCCTGAGGGGAAGCGCATGAACGCGGCTCCCGCGAACCCGGGGCTTTGGGGGCGGCCCCGGATTACTGCTTGCGCAAAAGTGGCACGCTTCCGAACTGCGTGTTTGGCCATCTTTGCCTGAAGATTCTTGCCAATCAGATTTTTATGTAGCGCTCAAGTCAATCTTCGTAACAACCGATTCTCAGGTACAAGATTGCTTCCCGGACGATTCCCCCCGCCCGGCCAATTCCTTCGCCAACAAAGTCGAGCCGGAATCACGCGTGAACACGTGTGGTCCGCAGCACCACGACTGCAGCAATGCAGAACCCCAACCGGAAGATGGAGCGTCACGCCCTGCCGCACATCTGTAGTTCGCTTAGCCGCACTACATATTCACAGTATGCGTAAATATTTAACACATATCAATCAATGAGAATCAGAATCATACCTATGCAACACCCCTTTAAAGCGGAAGGGGCCGTTGTTTTCGTTCATGGACGCAAGAAATAGGCCTATCGCCAGAGAAGATTTGCGAGCTTTACGCACACCCAGCCGGCGCTGCCCGTTTTTTAATCACGCCCAAGTTTTCCCGACAGATCAGCGGCTTGACCGACTTGTCCACAGCCCGCCCACACAAGCGCCCACGGTTTTCGTGGGCAAGTGGGGATAATTGGCGGCCGGGTTTTATGCGCCTGGCGGCGCGAGGCTTCGATAGCGTTTTGGCCGTGCCGGATCAGGCCATCAGCTCCCGCTCGGCAAACACTGTTTTAGCGGCAAACAGGCCATTGAGCGCTGCGGGAAAGCCCGCGTAGATGCCCATCAGCATGATGGTTTCCACAATCTCATCGCGGCTCACCCCCACGTTCAGCGCGGCATTCAGATGAACCTTGAGTTGCGGCGCGGCCGTGCCCATTGCGGTAAGCGCCGCCACAACCGCGATTTCCTTGCTGCGCAGGTCCAGCGTCGGGCGTGAATAGATATCGCCAAAACCAAATTCGATCAGCAGCCGGGCAAAATCCGGCGCGATATCGGCCAATGCTTCCAGCACCGCATCGCCAGCCTTGCCATCAATTTCGTGCAGTTTCGCCAAACCACGTTCGTATCTTTCCGTTGTCATTTCAGATTTCCTTATTCCGGATGGCAGAAATGCGACGCAGCCTCTTCCATTTCTCCGTATAGCTTGATCTTGGCTTCCAGCACATTGGCCGATTCCTCCAACAGGGCAATTTCCTGCCGGACCCGGTCGAAATGCTTTTGCAACAAGATGCGCCTGGCGGCCAGGGTCGAGTCTCCGTCGCGTCGCAGCGCTGCGTATTCGCACATTTCGCGGATAGGCATCCCCATGCTACGCAAGCGCTGCAGAAAAGCGATCCAGTCCAGATCGCGCGCGGCAAACCGGCGGCGTCCGCCCGCATCACGGCCGACGGGCGAAAGCAGCCCGATCCGCTCGTAATAACGCAGCGTATGCGCCGACAAACCGGTGGCTTGCGCCACCTCGCGAATACTGAGATCACCTTTCATGCCGACAGTCTCCTGCTTTGAGTGCGCTCTAAGTCAAGCGGGTTTGGGTAGATGGGTTTCATGGGCGAATTTTGATGGATTCGCTTGGTGCACGGCGTGGCTTTGTCTTTACCGTGGCATATTGCGGGCCGCCACTTGCGGGATACGCCCATTGGCGCATCCCGTTTTGCACCGTTACGCCGGCACAAGCACCTCGTCTTCCTGCACTTGCGCCTCAACCCGCCACTGCACGATATCCTCGATCGTCAGCAACGCCCAGCCATGCTGACGCGCATAAGCCAGCGCCGCTTCGCCGCGCCTAACGGCCTGCCGTTCACGCCCATTGACGGAGCCTGTTTTGCTCGACTATGCAAGAACCAGGGCCTCTTCCTGCACTTGCACCTCAACCCGCCACTGCACGATATCTTCGATCGTCAGCAACACCCAGCCATGCTGGCGCGCATAGGCCAGCGCCGCTTCGCCTCGCATCATGCTGCCGTCTTCGTGCATCAGCTCGCACAGCAACGCGGCGGGGCGCAGGCCGGCCAAGCGGGCCAAGTCCACCGAGCCTTCGGTATGCCCGCGCCGGCCCAGCACGCCACGCGGATCAGCCCGCAACGGGAACACATGCCCGGGGCTGACGATGGCCGCCGGGTTGCCGCTCAGCGCGGCGCGTACCGTGGTGATGCGATCCGCAGCCGATACGCCGGTCGAAACATCGTCCCGCGCTTCGATCGACACCGTGAACGCCGTGCCATTGCGGCTGCCGTTGCGAGCGGTCATCGGCGGCAGGCCCAGTTGTGCGACATCCTCGGCACTCAGGCACAGGCAGACGATGCCGCTGCAATCGCGGATCAACCGGGCCATGATCGGCACGCTGATCAGCTCGGCCGCGACGATGATGTCGGCCTCGTTCTCGCGGTCTTCATCGTCGAGCAGGATCACCGGTTGGCCGGCGCGCATGGCGCCCAGCGCCTGCCGTACGCGGTCGGCAGCGGAAGTTTCGCGGAAATAGTGTTGCAGGGAATTCATGGAAAACGCTCCTCATAACAAATGATCGAAGAAGCGTTCAGGGCAAGCCCTGCCTTGCACCACAGGCGCGAATAGGCAGAGTGGACGCGCGCCCTTGCCCCCGGTGCGGGTGGCCAGCGGCACGCGTTCGTCTTCTTTCATCCGGACTATCACCGTCGGCCCCGGCATTTGACCGGGTCTGCTGACCTTGCATCCAAGAAGCTCTCGGATTCAAGCGCTCGCGGGCTCGGTGCTTGGCACCCTACCGCCGGAGGGGAATTTCACCCCGCCCTGAAGACGCACCGTTCTAAAAAACGGTACGCAATGGTAACAACCAGGAACAGCGGAATGCGTGTGCAAAATAACAAAACCGAGGCGATTCGCCGCAGCATTGCCTGTTTTTTGATCTTGTCCAAGTTTTCCCGACGGATCAGCTGCTTGAGCAACTTGTCCACAGCCCACCCACACAAACGCCCACGGTTTTCGTGGGCAAGTGGGGATAGTTGTTGATAGTGGAATTTATGCGCCTGACGGCACTGCGTTTGAGTGCCGGTTTCGAGCAAGCTCGATCGACCGGTGCTATTCGCAAAACAGCGTAGCCTGGGTTCGCCCTTGAGGGCGTCCCACGGGGATTTTCTGCGGTCATAACCGGGTTCGCCGCCGCGAGGTGGCTTGGGTATCGGCGCAATGCGTGATGCTTATTGCGCCATACGGAATGGCATTGCGCACCGAAGCGGCAATTCAAATCACAGCGAGGTATTTGAGCTGTTATTTCGCGTGCGAAAATCAAGATTTGCACACCCTACCGAATTATATTGAACAGCTTGATTACTGCTCGTTAATCATCCAGATTTTTACTTTTTTCGAACCCGTATCTGACGTGGCGAACTGCTTTCCGTCCGGGCTGAGTTTGACGATTGTTGAATTAGCTGATGGTCGGAAGCGCTTTATTTCTGCTCCGGTTTTCACATCCCAGATGGCAACAAATCCTTTTGTAAGTCCCGCGATAAGATAACGATTGTCTGTCGTTATCTCGAGGGACTCAATACCGCGCCCCTGTGTATCAAAGGTGCGGATAAGACTTTGTGTTTGCACGTCCCACATCTTGATGGGCTCATTGTTTTTGTGAATAGTCCATTTTCCTGTGGTTCTATCCAGCCATTCGCGCCCTGCTCCCGTATTGGAAGCGACAAAAATATACCTCCCGTCTGGGCTGAAATTCAGTGCACGTATCCACCAAATATCGTCAAAAACGGAAAAGGACTTCACCAATTGCCCATTTTCCGCAGAATACAAATCAATCACCCCATTCTGACGACCGACTGCAATTATTCTTCCAGTCGGACTAAAAGAGACTTTTACGGCGAGATAACGAGCATCGGGCGATAATTGGATCAGTTTTTGGGGAGAGTTTCCGGACGTAAAAATTACAGGGTCTCGTCCATTTGTATAACCCGAAAGGACAATCCTTTTTGAGGTTATCGGATCGATGCTTAAGGACTCCAATGAAACATTTCCTCTTTCACCCTCCAGCATTTTTGGAGATTCAAGCTTGTCGATAACCTGAAAACTTGAAGCATCGAGAATACTCAGATAGGCTTGCTTGCTGCCCGCCCTCAATTTCCCGACAGCAAGAAACTTTCCATCGGCCGAATACTGAATCTCGCCCAGGGTGGCGTTGTTCGGTTGCCGCAAGTCTCGAATCAACTTTCCCGTTTGCGTATCCCATACGGTTAGCATCCCCGACCACCCACCTGCCGCCAGCGTTTTTGAATTGGGATGCCAGGCCAGCGTTCGCGCATTGACAGGAAGCTCAATGGTCGCAGTTTGAGTCAACCGAAGCTCGCCGGCGACACACAACGACACCGCGAGGAAACAAGAAAAAATCGTTGCAAACAGCGAGTACCCCCCGATTTTCACGATTCCGCCAAACCATGTTCTAAGTGGTTTTGTCGTAATACTTATCGACGGTTTAGTTCGGGGCACGTCGAAATGGGTGTCATCTGAACTCATACCAATATCCTCCACTCGAAATCATTGGACCCAATCCCGGATTCCGCTTCGCTCTATTCAGACTACAACACCAAACTTCACCTGCCACGCCCATCAGCAGCAGAATGCCGGGCCAGAACTCCATCGCCCATGAAAGCTGCGGTATGGCTGCGATGCGGATTGGTTGCACAAGCGGTGTTGGCAGTACCCCAGGACGGGTGCAGGTTCCGGCCTGGATTCGGTACGAGGGGGATATGACGGACGGGAGGGTGGCTGAATGACAGGGAGCGCAGCTTCGACCGACTGCGTTACGCTGTATCCCTCCGAGGTACAGGGCTTGTCTTGATAACTGATATGACCATTGCGGGGATCGGTGCAGCGGTGGATTTGCGCGGCGCTGGCCTGTTCGAACACGGACAGCATACTCACAGCAAGCATTGCGGCCAGCAGGCCGGATTACCTTTTTCGTTTGCGTCCCATGCCTGCCTACTCCGGTGTGCATACCGTCAGTATGCTTCCGAAACATTGGTAAGCATGTTTCCTGTTTTTGCTTTCGGACAAACCCGAATAACCGTTCCAGCTACAGCGCCTTCAACCATTCAGTCTGCGCCTGCTTGTCGCGCCGCTTTTGCAGCGATTCGACCAGCTTGTCGGCCACTTCGGCAAAATCGTGAACGCCTGCTTCGCGCACTGCTTCGCAATAGAGCAGGTGAAAACCCAGCGGCGATTCGAGAGCGGTGCTGATCTGCCCGGCCTGCATGCCGAACAGTGCGACATCGAGTTCCGGGTAAAGCTGGCCGCGTGCCACCCAGCCCAGTTCGCCACCGCTCAACGCGGTTGGGCATTCGGAGTGGCGCAGCGCTTGGTCGGCAAAGGTGGTCGGGTCGGTGGCGAGGCTGGCGGCGATGGCATTGATGCGCGCCAGGACTTCGGTGCGGCGGTTGTCGGGCAGGCTCTCGTTGATCGTGATCAGGATATGGCGCGCCTGGCGCGCTTCGCCGATTTCGAAACGCGCGCGGTGCTGCCAGTAGAAAATCTCGGCATCCTGGATAGTGACTTTCGGCACGTTGCCGACCACCAGCGCCAGCACGGCTTCCACGCGCAGTTCGCGCGCCAGCGCTTCCTTCAACAACACTTCATCGAGGCCGTTGGCGGCCAGATCAGCCAGGTAGCTGCCGCGATCGGCATAACGGGCACGAATGGTTTCCAGTGCTTGCGCCACGCAGGCCGGATCGGCCGGGCAGCGCAGGGCTTCGGGCGCTTTCAGGATGCGATCTTCCAGTTGCCATTGGCGCGCGGCATCGCGGCGGATGGCCAGTTGCTCGTCTTTGGGCAATTGCGCGAGCGGTTGCTGGTGGCGGGCGATGGCGGTCTGGAATTCCAGATAGGGCAAGGTGGCAGTCATGGTTACATCTCGTTCAATGCGGTTTCCGGCACCTGCAGGATGCGGTCGCCAAAGATCACTTCGTATTGCACCGGCTCGCTTGCGTTGAGCACGCGCATCACCTCGCCCACTTCGCCGGCCTTGGCGCGAATCTCGCCGCTCACCGCCAGGGTACGCGCGGCGCGCACGCGGTCGTGGTTGTCGAAGCGGTTGGGAATCCACGGCGCATCGGCAGCCTGCACTTCCTGCTCGCGGCAACCCACCAGGCGGTTTTCATCTATGAACAGCACGGCGTAGATCACCTGATCCTGCAGGAAAGAGCCGATATCCTGAATCACGCCGATGCTGCCGCGATGGATCAGCAGCTCACCGCGTGGCTTACCAGGATAGGTGCCATCGTTGCGAATCGGGCGCAGCACGCGCACGGCATCGCCCTGCTTGAACTCGCTTTCTAGCATGCCGCCTCCTTGCGCCGCCCGCCGATCGACGCGAGCGGAATGCCGACGACCAGCGGCTTGAAGATCTTGAAGAGCTGCGCTTCGCGCGCGCTCGATTCGATCATGGTCGAATACGCCAGCGCGAACAGCGCGCGCAGCTCGGCGAATTCCAGCGTGCCCCAGTTGCGTGGCAAGAGATCATGGAAGCGTTGCAGCACGGCCAGGCGCTTGCTGGCCAGCACGGCCGGGTCGTAATCGATGCCGAAGAAGTTGCAGTAATCCTCGGCGTTGGACAGATCGGCAAAATCGCGTTGCCAGGTGGAAAGTTCGGTTTGCATGGCCATTGTCCTTGTCTTTGAGCGTGGTTCAGTTACACACGAGGTCGGTTTCAGATTCGCCGATCCAGCGGCAGATTTCCGCGAATCCCGGTGGATGCTTGTGGCGACTAACGTAATTGCGCAGGCGCGGCAGCAATTCCTGCGCGGTATCGCGATCCAGAAACAGGCCGTGGTCGGCGCAAAAGCGCACGATGGACTGGCTGCCCGAATGCTTGCCGAGCTGCCATTCGTGGCTGCGCCCGAGCCAAGCCGGATCGACCACCTGATAGTTGGCCGGGTCTTTCAGCAGGCCATCGACATGAATGCCCGCTTCGTGGCGGAATACGCCGGCACCCACCCCGGGTTGCTGGTGCGAGACGGTGCGGCGCGCGGCGCGGGCCACCAGTTGCGCCAGCGCGGGCAAGCGCGCCAGGCGCACCGTGTCTTCCTCATCGAATAGCGTTTTCAGCCCGAGCGCGATTTCTTCCAGCGCGGCATTACCGGCGCGCTCGCCCAGGCCCATCACCGTGGTATTCACGTGCGAGGCGCCGGCGCGGATCGCCGCCAGCGTATTGGCCGTGGCCAAGCCCAGATCGTTGTGCGCGTGCATTTCCAGATCGAGGCTCGTGGCATATTTCAGCTTGCCGATGACTTCGAACGTGGCAAACGGATCGAGCTTGCCCAGCGTATCGGCAAAGCGCAGCCGGTCGGCACCGCTCTGCTGGGCGGTCTCGGCCACGTCTTTCAGAAAATCGATGTCGGCACGCGAAGCGTCTTCCATGCCCACCGTCACCGCAAAGCCCATGTCTCGCGCCTTGGGTACCCAGCGTGCGATCAGCTCCAGCGCCCAGGTCCGGTTCTGCCCGAGCTTGCGCACCAGTTGCTGGTCGGAAACCGGGATCGACAGGTTCACCCGTGCCAGCGGCAGCCCCTTGCAGGCGGCCAGATCGTCGCCATGCATGCGGCACCAGCCGGTGAGTTTCGCGCCGAGCGAACCCATCGCGCGGATCGCGCCGCACTCGTCGCCGCCCATGGCCGGGATGCCGGCTTCCAGCTCGGTGACGCCGGCGGCGACCAGTGCTTCGGCGATCGCCACCTTTTCCGCCAGGCTGAATGCCACCCCGGCGGCCTGTTCGCCGTCGCGCAGTGTGGTGTCGTGAATGGTGACCATCAAAACCTCCAGTGAAGGGAAACGCGTGAGGGGTCAATCCGCACGCCCGCCCTTCTCTCCTTACGCGTTATGCATACTCGGGCTGGAAAGCCTTCTGCGCCGGGCCGCTTTCGCCCCAGTACGGCGAGAGCTTGCGCAGGTTGGCGATGATCTTCGGCACCGTGGCGATCACGTGGTCGATCTCGGCCTCGGTGGTATAGCGCGAGAGCGAAAAGCGCACCGTGCCGTGCGCGGCGGTATAGGGAATGCCCATTGCCCGCATCACGTGAGAGGGTTCGAGCGAACCCGAGGTACAGGCCGATCCGCTCGAAGCAGCGATACCGGCATGGTTCAGGTGCAGCAGGATCGCCTCGCCTTCGATGTATTCGAACGCGATGTTGGCAGTATTGGGCAGGCGGTTGTCCGGATCGCCAGTGACAAACGCATACGGCGTCTGCAGCAGCACGCCCACTTCCAGCCGGTCGCGCAGGCGCTTCACCGTGGTCCATTCCTCGTTCATGTGTTCGCGTGCCAAACGGGCGGCTTCACCGAGGCCGACGATGCCAGTCACGTTCTCGGTACCGGCACGCCGGCCGCGTTCCTGGTGGCCGCCGCGCAGCAGGGGGCGATAGCGCAGGCCGCGACGCAGGTAGAGTACGCCGATGCCCTTGGGCGCATGCAGCTTGTGGCCGGAAAGCGAGAGCATGTCGATCGCGCTGTCCTTCAGGTTGATCGGCACCTTGCCGGCAGCCTGCACCGCGTCGGTGTGGAAGATCGCGCCCACGCCCTTGGCCATCTCGGCCATCTTCAGCACCGGGAACAGCGTGCCGGTTTCGTTGTTGGCCCACATGATGCTGACCAGCGCGGTGCGCTCGGACAGCAGGCTCTCGTAATGCGCCAGATTGAGCCGGCCCCGACCATCCACCGGCAGGATGTGCAGCGTATAGCCCTCGTGCTCGGCCAGGTATTTGCACAGACTCAACACGGCCGGATGCTCGACGGCGCTGGTGATGATTTCCTTGCGGCCAGCCTGCACCTTGAGCGCGGAATGGATCGCGGTATTGTTCGATTCGCTGGCGCAAGAGGTAAAGATGATCTCGCTATCGAGCGCCGCGCCCAGCAATTGCTGCACTTCGCTGCGCGCATTGCGGATCGCGCCCTCCACCTTGCTGCCGAATTCGTGCATCGACGATGGGTTGCCGAACTGCTCGCTGAAGAACGGCAGCAAGGCGCTGACCACTTCGGGCGCGCAGGCCGTGGTGGCGTTGTTGTCGAGGTATGCGGTCATGGTGTTTCTCCTGCAAATCACTGCGGTCTTTTTGATCGTCATACCGGCGCAGGCCGGTATCCAGTGCGATGCATATTTAAGCCCTGGACCCCGGCCTTCGCCGGGGCGACGCTTGTTCAATCCCAATCGGAGACGGGAACCACCTGCACCGGCTCGCCCAGCGCGGCCTGCAATTTCTGCTCGATGCCGGCCAGCGTCATTTTTTCCATATGGCAACCAACGCAGCCGCCCAAGAGCTTCACGAACACGATCACATCATCGACATCGACCAGTTCGATATCGCCGCGATCCTGCTGCAGAATCGGACGCACTTCCGCGATCACGGCTTCGATCTTTTTCATGCGCGCCAGCTTCCCGCCCGGCTTGGGCCGCGCGATGTGCGCACTCGCAGCAGGCGCAGGAGCCGGCTCGGGCGCCACTTCGGCGGCCACCTGCCCCAGCACCTTGGCGATCAGGTGCTCGATCTTTTCATGGCACGATGCGCAGGCGCCGCCGGCCTTGGTGTAGTTGGTCACTTCCTCGATCGTGGTCAGCTTGTTGGCGCGCACCACGTTTTCGATCAGCACCGAATCGATGGCAAAGCATTTGCAGACCAGATCGCCCTCCTCGTGGCCATCGCAGAAGGTTTCGCCGCGATAGTTGGCCACGGCCGCCTGCAGCGCTTCCTGCCCCATCACCGAGCAGTGCATCTTTTCCGGTGGCAGGCCGCCGAGGAAATCGGCGATTTCCTGGTTGGAAACGGCCAGTGCCTCGTCCAGCGTCTTGCCCTTGATGATTTCGGTCAGCGCGGAAGACGAAGCAATGGCCGAGCCGCAGCCGAAGGTCTGGAAGGTGGCTTCCAGAATCTGTTCGGTTTCCGGATCGACCTTGAGCGAGAGCCGCAGCGCATCGCCGCAACTGATCGAGCCCACTTCGCCGGTGGCGTTGGCATCTTTGAGTTCCCCGGCATTGCGCGGGTTGAAGAAATGGTCTTTGACCGTGTCTGTGTAATCCCACATGGTGAAACCCCTTTTTTTCTGTGCTGTGCAGGCATGTTTCTGCAAGGGGCGTGCCACGAGAAAAAATACGCCAAGTCATTGAACAAAAAAGACTTGTTACTATTTACGCATTATGTTTTGGCGGAGTTGCGACATCGCAATGACGGGCGACTGTCGGGGATGCGACAGATGGTGGTTCGCATATGCCAATAATGGGTTCGTGCCGGGCATGCGGCTTGTTTTTTTACGCTCCTGCCGACGCGTTGTAAGCACAGGATTCCGCCATATTGGAGTCGGAAAATTAAGCTGACTTGAATGTCCGCAGTTCATCAGATTGCTGCGCCCAGAATCTGGAAACCCGAACCAGTAGAGTGGATTTTGCATCTGGCAAGCATATTCGGCTGGATCAGATATGCCCGAATCTTGGTATTTCGGACGGCAGCGAGTGAGTATGTGCCGAGCACCAGGCTTTTCGAAAACCGCCACGCAACTGCAGTTTCGCAGGTTTGCTCATGGCCGCATCGTGCATGACGACGGCTCACAGGCAAGCCCTCGGCCATTGCCAACGGTCGGCCTCCAGCAAGAGAATGACTACCCAGGAGAATAAAGCGGCCTTCGAGGGCGATTCAAGAAGCTCACACGTTCAAATCCCAATACGGTTCAGCGCCGAACAACGCCAGCAGATATTCGATAAACGCCCGGGTTTTCAGCGGCAGATGCCGGTTGGGCAGATGCACGGCATACAGGAAGCGTTCAACCGGAACATAGCCGGGCAAAACCTCCAGCAATTTTCCGGCCTGCAATTCTTTGCCGACGATAAACGTGGGCAACAGCGCAAGGCCCACTCCGCCCAGCACGGCTTGCGAAAGTGCTTCGTCGTCGTTCATGCGCAACGTGCCGGAAACCGGCACCGCGATATCGCCATCCGGGCCACTCAAACGCCAGTGCCCGCCGGTGCTCATATAGGTGTAATCCAGGCAGTTGTGGTGCTCCAGATCGCGCGGCGTTTGCGGCGTGCCGCGACTGGCAAGATACGCCGGACTGGCGCAAATCTTCCGGCGGATCGGGGCGAGCTTGCGCGCCACCAGGTTCGGCCCCGGCTCGGCGGTGATGCGCAAGGCCAGGTCATAACCTTCTTCGACCAGATCGACAAAGCGGTCACTGATGGTCAGGTCCACGGAAAGATCCGGGTATTGCGCCATGAACCCGGGCAAGGCAGGTGCCACGTGCAGCGTGCCGAATGCCACCGACGAGCTGATTTTCAACGTGCCGCGCGGTTCCAGGTGCAGGCGGTTGATGGTGTCGTCCGCCAGGCTGAGTTCATCCAGGATGCGGTCGCAATGCTCGAAGTAGGCCTCGCCCACTTCAGTCAGACTCAACCTGCGGGTACTGCGTTGCAGTAGGCGCACGCCCAGCACGCTTTCCAGTCTGGATACCGACTTGCTGATCCGGGACTTGGAGACATTCAACCGAGCAGCTGCGCCGGAAAAGCTCTTGGCCTTGACGACCTGGGCAAAAATCAACATGTCATTGATGTCGTGCATACCAGCCTCATTGTTTCCATTTAGGAAACATTGTTATGCAGCTTGCCTGGCTTATCAAGCCAAGCCCTACCGCCGTATCATGGCATTGAATTTCAGACGGGAAGCGTTTGCAGAGCACGACTGCCCGAAACGCCTGCAAATCACTCTGATTTTTGCGCAAGGCTATTGGCCGCCATCAGCCGTACCCTTGTTGGTGAGCGCTTGCCGGCTTGGCACTTTGTTTCCATTTCTGCGCCAATTTTTCCCACACCATCGATTATCGAACACGCCAACGGATTCAAGTCCGCCAAGGGAGCAGCACGTCCATGCATTACGCCTCACATGAAGATTTCATCGCCCGTGTCGCCCTGCAAAACCCGGATCAGCCGGAGTATCTGCAGGCCGTGACCGAGGTGATGGAAAGCCTGTGGCCGTTTCTGGAAAACCAGCCGAAATATGCCGCCAACGGCTTGCTGGAACGGCTGGTCGAACCCGAACGGATCGTCATTTTCCGGGTTTCCTGGGTAGACGATAAAGGCCAGGTGCGCGTCAATCGCGGTTACCGGATCCAGCACTCATCCTCGATTGGTCCGTACAAAGGGGGCTTGCGGTTTCACCCATCGGTCAATTTGTCGATTCTGAAGTTTTTGGCCTTTGAGCAAACCTTCAAGAATGCCCTGACCACCCTGCCCATGGGCGGCGGCAAAGGCGGATCGGATTTCGATCCCAAAGGCAAAAGTCCGGGCGAGGTCATGCGCTTTTGCCAAGCCTTCATGCTGGAGCTGCATCGGCATATCGGTTCCGATACCGATGTGCCTGCCGGTGATATTGGCGTGGGCGCCCGGGAAGTCGGCTACATGGCCGGCATGATGAAAAAACTGAGCAACAAGGCCGATTGTGTTTTTACCGGGAAAGGTCTGAATTTCGGCGGTTCGCTGATTCGCCCGGAAGCCACCGGCTACGGCACGGTTTATTTCACAGAACAGATGCTGAAGCTGAACGGACAAAGTCTCGATGGCCTGCGGGTCAGCATCTCCGGGGCCGGAAATGTGGCGCAATACGCCATCGAAAAGGCCATGGAGCTGGGTGCCAAGGTGGTCACGGTTTCCGATTCCAGCGGCACCGTAGTCGATGAGGATGGGTTTACGCCCAAGAAACTGGCGGCCCTGATGGACGTAAAAAACAATCAGCACGGCAGGGTGAGCGACTACGCGCAGCGGGTCGGCGCCACTTTCCTTGCCGGCACGCGGCCCTGGTGCGTGCCAACGCAAGTGGCGCTTCCGTGCGCGACGCAGAACGAGCTCGATAAGGCCGATGCCGAAACCCTGCTTGCAAACGGCGTGATCTGCGTGGCCGAAGGCGCCAACATGCCCTCGACTGCCGAGGCGGTAAAAGTCTTTGAAAGCAACGGCGTGCTTTATGCGCCGGGCAAAGCCAGCAATGCCGGCGGCGTGGCGACATCCGGCCTGGAGATGAGCCAGAATGCCATGCGGCTGGCCTGGTCACGCGAAGAGGTCGATGCCCGACTACGGGAAATCATGATCAATATTCATGACACCTGCGTGAAGTACGGGCGAACAGGGAATGGCACAGTCAGCTACGTCAAGGGCGCCAATATCGCCGGGTTTGTGAAAGTGGCGGACGCCATGCTCGCGCAAGGCGTGATCTGAGACTGCACTTTCTTACCTTAACGGGAAAAAACATCATGACCCAATTGCCCCCCATCACCGTATCGAGCCTGGATCTGGAGCGACTATATTCGCTGCTGGCCAAACTGCCATCCGACAACTTCGTCAGCGCGGTTGCGCTGGAAAACGAACTGGGGCGCGCCAATGTGCTGAACCCTGATGAAATTCCGCCCGACGTGGTCACCATGCGCTCAATGGTGCGCTTTGTGATCAATCCCAGCGGTAAAGAATTTGAACTGGTGCTTTGCTACCCGGATGAAATAGACGACAACCCGAACAAAGTATCCATTCTCGCCCCCATTGGCGCCGCGATTTTAGGCTTGTCGGTCGGGCAGGAAATCGAGTGGCCCGCACCGGGCGGCGGCCATGTCTCTGTGCGCATCATCGCCGTGACCTGGCAGCCGGAGCGCGTCGGAATGCTGGCCTTGTGAGTGCGTGTTTCCTGCAATGCGGGCACCGACCCAATCATCATCATTAAAAAAGCGCTTTAAATAAAAAACTGAAACTGGCCATCGTGGCCGATGCCTGAAAAAAAAAGGCTTGTTGCCGGAATACGAGCTGGTTGGCTGCTTGTCGCGCAATCCGCAATCCGCCCGTGAACTGGCAGAGAAGTATGGCGACAAAGCCTGAACTGACTTGGGCAAGCTACTCTTCGCCACCATCGGCAATGACTCTGTTTCGTCCAGTGGCCTTTGCCTTGTAAAGTGCGGCATCCGAAATCGCCAGTACCTCGGACAAACTCGAATGGTTCGGTGAACGCTCTGCCACCCCTATGCTCACGGAAACACTCAGTGAACCACGTGGTGATGAAATCGTGGTGCTTTCCACAGACAGGCGCAGCCGTTCCGCAACTGCAATCGCTTGGTCCATCGTGGTATTGGGAAGCAAAGCGATGAATTCCTCACCCCCATAACGGCACCAGATATCGCTCGATCGCAATGCCGCCTGGGCAGACTTCGACACTTGAACCAGGGCAACGTCACCGGTCTGGTGGCCGTGCTGATCATTGAAGTTCTTGAAGTGATCTATATCGACCGTAAGAATCGAGAGTGGATAACCATGGCGCACGCTTCTGGACCATTCCATATCGGCAAACTCGATAAAGGCACGGCGATTGTAGGCATCCGTCAAGGTGTCATGACGGGCTTGGGCGTGGATTTCCTCCTGGAGCCTTTGCGATGTATGCAAAGTCAGCAGCACCGTGATCATCGGAAAAGTGATAAGCGACGTCGCAATCCAAAACAAGCGTGGCAGTGTTGGCGAGAACGAGAACGTTAAATCAAAGACCCCACCCGCCACGCGCCAAGAGACGGCTGCGGACAGAACCACGAATAGAATCCCTATGATCCGGAAGGTGTGGTTACCCTTGGCAGTCTTCGCCGTCAGACAAGCGTAGGCGGTAAATAGATCAAGCGTCAGGAACACCAGGTTCTGAGTCAACACCCCTGCCGGATAATTCGGCGATCCCAACTTAAACCATGCCACGACTGCAATGGCTACGGCACAGAATGCCAGTCCAGAATAGAGCGGCGGCTTTCGGTCTGTGGCTTTTACGATTCCAAAATTGAAGAGCATCAAGCCGGGCAACAAGAATAGATTCGAAACGATCTCGGTCAGTACAACCGGCGCCTGATTGCGTAGAGCAAACAAGAACAAGCCGATGGCAAACATCAATGATCCAATGGCCCAGTCTCTTGCTGGCGGATAGTTTCGCTGAACGCTCCACAAATAGACCAGCACCACCGCCTGCCCGATGCTGATGCCTACATAGATCAGAACCAAGGTTCGTATATCAAGGACGGCGGGCATTCTTGGCTTTTGATCGGAAGGAAGACTTGAGTTTATACCGCGATTGCCCGGTCAGGAACTTGTAGTGGGCGAATTCAGGTCACGAGGCGTATTCTGCTTGGCCGATGTGTTCGCGTACTCTGCCAAGCTGGCAGCGTTGCGCACGGGAATGGTGATTCAAATTACCAGCGAGGCATCCCGGAGCGTCAGTCCGCGTTCGCAAGCCTACCGCTTGCAAACCCTACGCATTGCACAGGCTACGCCCTACGGACCTTTTGTGGCTTACTCACCGAACCAGTCTTTCAGTTTTTTTGCGGCCAAAGCTTTGACATCCCCGGTGATGTACAGCGCTATGGTAGCCACTGCGGCGGCAAGCACACCGAGATCGTCGGCATAACCCACCATCGGCGCGAGATCGGGAATCGCATCCACCGGGAAAATGAAGTAGCCAAGCGCGCCGTAAATTACGGTCTTTGCCCAAGCAGGGGTTTGCGGGTTTTGCGCGGCAAAATAAAGCCAGAGGGCTTTTTCGATAACTTCTCGCCCCGCAATCTTGGCGAAGGTAATGACTTTGTCCCAGAACCCGTTATCGGAATATTCCTTTTCAACGCCGTATTTCTCTTTGGACATGTGGGGCTCCCTGGGGTGAAGGAAAAGTCACATGTCTGACACGACTGTCGCTGCGCAGTTCCGAAGTTTTCCTATAGCGAGCAGTCCTACATGCTGGCAGGGAAGCATTTGTAGTGCGTCAATGAGCAACGCGTCCCCCAAGGGGATTTCCTTCGGGGCAAATTGCGCCGGATGTGGCACGAATCAACATTTCACATACGGCGTAATGCGCTACGCTTATTACGCCCTACGCGCTCAGAAAATGAAAGTCTTCACGACGATCTCTCCATCCTTTGACTTGCGTCGACCATCAAGATCATTCTTCAAGCCTTGCGCATTTGTGATCAAGTTGTCCGGGTCATAAACGACACACCAGAGGATCTTGCAGTTCGGGTGTTTGCGGTAGTGCTCGATGTCAATGATCAACTCATCACCAATGCGCTTTCCATGGGGGCGGTCGCGAACGATCTTGGTCTCAATTACTAGTTCGTGCGCAGGCAGCAAGAAGTCCATTCGAGTGCTTGAGCCTGCATAGCTTGGCGTGAACTCTTCAGGCCTGATATCGCTGATCCAAGGTCGAAGAAGCGCATGCAGGAGGTCTTGGACGTCGTACTCGTTCCCGAAGGACAGCGGCTGAACTCCTTTGCGGCGGTGCGTTAGAGGGTGCATGGCCCGACGAAGACCACGTACGACAACCTCAAGAAGTTCCTCCACTTGGTTGGGTTTGGTCGGTCGCGGCATTGTTGGCGCGAGCACAGATTGAGGTTCGTCTTCGAGCGGCGTGCCTTGCGGAAGAACTCTGCCGAAGCGAAAGTAACGCAGCCCGTTCTCTTCTAGCACTGTCTGAACGCGAGCGCGCTTTGCTCGCCACTCCTGGAGGGCTTCTGGATCGTCTGGTGGAAGATCCATGAACTCCTCAAGCAAGTTGCCAAGTACGGCTAGGCTGTCGACGTTGGAGTCTAGGCCGCTTCGAAAAAGCCAAGTCTTCCACTTTGAACCGTGCGAAAGTGCGGGAGGTTCGCCCGGTGCACCTGAAGACAGGAATAGTTCATCAAGCGTGGCATGCGAACCGGTGCTCGCGAGCACATCACCAACCACAGCACAGAGAGATTTAGAAAGTCGCATACGCTCAGTATCGCCTGACGCCTAACGATGGAGGCCTGCGCAGTCAGGCAACAAGTAGCCCGATGCAGGCCGGAATCCGAGGCTGTTGATTGATGGGTTGGTCATTTATTTGAACCGGTTGTTTCGAATTGGTTAGATCATCTAAGCTAGTTGCGCATGAATGATGTGCCTATAAAGCGGCGAATGATCGGGACTAAAAATATATCGCCCACCTTCCAACAAAACACCATCACTAAATAACTTCGTCATCCTACCGCTCCCTGTCTGCCGCCGACAAACGGCAAACATAAACCCCAGAGAATATTGGCGTTTTTTACAACAGATAGCAGGCTCACCGGCATCATTACTGCTTCAACCATCTGATCCAGAACAAAAAACGCCCGCCAGATGATTCCCGCATTAACTGCAGAAACCACCCGACGGGCAAGGACGCGCACAGCAAAAGGTACAACAGAGAAAAACTTGTTTACGCTCGGTATTGCGAAAGCCCGCAAGGGCCTTCTGCAACAGCGATCATTCAGACAGGCAGCGGAGCGTGGCTGTAACAGTTTTTCGGGCAAACGCGCGAGCAGCTGCCGCAGCCGATGCAATCGCCTTCGTTCACGATGTCCATCACCATGGCGAGGCTATCGCAATCCTCGTCATCCTCGGTCATCTGGTGCTCGACCAGGGTCAGTACATCGCGCGGACAGGCCTTGAAGCAGCGGCCGCAGCCGATGCACAGCGCCTTGTTGATGGCGGTAACAAAGTCAGGAACCCAGTCGCCGCCGGCACGGGTTTTTCCGGTCATAAAAGCCATGATTGATTCTCCTAAAAAAAGTCAGAGTTTTGCTGCTTCGGGGTATTTGCCGATCAGGCCGACAGCTACCGCGAGCAATTTTTCTGCTTCGACCTGCATGGCCTGTGGGCTGGCAAAGCCGAAGCGTCCCGCGTCGCGCACGGTTTTATCGAGCACCACCAGCCGCCCGACAATCAGCACCACACGGCCAAAACCTTCGTCGTTCACATTGACGATGGTACTGACCATCTGGCCGCACTCGCCCTCGATCAGGATGGCGAGTGCCTGGTAAAACAGCTGCAGGCGCAGCAGTGCCTTGTCGTCCACAACACAGCCTGCTTCGAAAGAGCGTTTCCTGAAATACGGCTCCATCAGGCGCTCGCAGCTCCAGCCATCGCGCACGCCGTACTGGTCCGTGGCCTTCACCTGGCGCAGCATCGCCTGCATGAAGGCGGATTCGTAAATGCCGGAATCGGCGACTTCAGTCATGGTTCATTCCTCCTTTTGATATCGGTGTCGGTGGCTGTTGAAACAGTTGCAGGGGCTTGGCGATGCGGCGCGAAAGCCGCCCGGCCAGCAAGAATCCGGCAGCCAGGCCCAGGAGCGCACCCAGCAGCGCCGGGCCATCGCCCAAGGCCGCACCCAGCAGCAGCCCCAGCACGAAGCCCGTCAGCGGCAGGCCGTACATCAAGAGGGCCGCATGCCAGACGGTCTGCTCCGACATCGCCACCGATACGGTTTCGCCGGTCTTGAGCGGGATATCGGTCGCCAGCCAAACGCGATGCGCGCCCGGTGTTTCCTGATGGCCGCCGCAGCTTTTCTTTTCGGCGCAGGCGGTGCAGGCACTCTGGCGCGTGACGGCCAGCTCGACCCGCCCTTCGGCTTGGCTCACCACCACGGCGCTGGCATAGCGCTGATCGGGCGCGGAACAGGAGGCACTCATTCTTGCCAACCCTCATCCAGAAACTTGTCGAAGCGTGCGCTGCTGTCGTCGGCATTTTTCAGCCCCAGGCCCAGCTTCCCCGCCAGCCAGTCGGCCAGCAGCCCGGCGACAGAGGCGCCTTCCGGCACGCGTACCGCCTCGACCCCGGCGGAGCGCAGCTGGCGCAAGGCGCCCTGACCGATCGCGGTGCAGAGCACCACGCGGCATTCCTTCAGCGCGTTGATGCGCGCCGCCAGCCGGCCGTCGTCATGGCCTTCGCCGGTGGCGCAGTTGATGATCGCGCAGTGGCGCGGCCCGTCCGGTTCGAGCGCAAAAACATGGAAGCGCGCGGCGGCACCGAAGTGTTCGTCGACGATCCGGCCGTCGTTACTGGCAAAGGCAAGGCGTGTGCTCATGGTCTTTCTCTCCGGCACCAGGCTCAGCGTGGATGTCGTTGCGGAAGCGGGAAACGTAGGGCGCGGGTTCGATGGCGTGTTCATGATGTTCCGTCCACAGGTTGCCCATATCGAAAAAGGCCTGGCGTGCGCCACGGTAGCCGAGCCACACGCGCTGGAATCCGCCCAGCCAGTCGTACTGGGGAAAGCCGACGCGCAGCAGCGGCACCTTCAAGCGCGCCGCGACCGCTGCGCCGTGCGAATTGGTCATCAGCAGCTCGGCACCGGCTGCGTTGGCTTCGTCTTCCCAATCCTGCAAATCCCCCACGGTAATTTGCGTCAGCGGCAATTCGGCGAGCCAGGCCGGCTGCGACGGGCACACCGCGCTGACCGGCACGGCGCCGACTTCATTCAAGAGGCCGGCGAGCTGGCCCAGGTGATCGGGCTCGGCGGCTACGGCCACCTTGGCGCCGGTGAGCATGAAATGGCTATCGAGCAGCGCATCCTGCAATTGCTGGCGCTGCCGGGTGAACTGCTTGGGCACCGGCTGACCGGAAAGCACGGCCAGCGTCATCAGCAGCTGGTCGGTCGCATTGAGCCCCAGGCACTGGTCTAGCTGGATGCTCGGCACGCCGCTGCGCACCGCCAGCAGATCGCCGACTGCACGCAGGCTGCGGCCGAACACCAGCGTGGCCAGTGCGCTGCCCATATTTTCAATCTCCGCCACCGATACGCCGCCCTGGCTGACCGGGTTCAGCCGTGCCGTCCCCAGATGGCCATCGAGCGAAGCGGACAGATCGGGCAGCAGCACCGGGTTCAGGCCGAACGCTTCGACCATCTCGGCCAGCGCTTCCTGATCGCCCGGCGTCATCCAGGCCGGGCACAGCAGGTTCAGGTTGCGCGCGGCTTCGCGCTCAACAGTGCTGAAGGCTTTTTCCGGAACCAGTTGGTCGATCAGGCAATACAGCGCTTCGGCAAAGCCCTGCTCGAAACCGCCGCGAAAATCGGGCGTGCTGGCCCAGACCACACGGGTTTCGGCGTATTGCGGGTACTGGGCGCGGAACGACTTGATCACGCGCGCGACATCCGCCCCCTGCGTTTCGGCCAGGCCCGATGTCGCCACGCCGATCAGCGCCGGTTTCTGCTTGCCGCAAAGCAAGGCCAGCGCCTCGACCAGGTTTTCATCGGCGCTCATCACCGTGGCGACGTGATCCATCGCGGTGGTCTGCAGCGGAATCGGCTCGCGGAAGTGGCGCACGAAAAACACCTTGGCAAAGGCCGAGCAGCCCTGCGCGCTGTGCAGCAGCGGAATCGTTCGATCAATGCCGAGGTAGGCCAGCGCGGCGCCCATGAACGCGCTGCTCTTGAGCGGGTTGACCGTGAGCGGCTTGGATGTTTTCTTGAGGGTTGCCATGTCATGCCTCCCAGGGTGCGGCGCTGCGCACCAGTGGCCAGATCGGGCTGGTCGTCGCGTTCACCAAGCGCTGCGCCAGCGTCACCATGCCGGTGTAGCCGGCGAATGCGAATTCGCGCTCCTGATTCACGTCGAGAAAGGGAATGCGTGCCTTCAGCCCGGTATACAGATTGCGCCCACCGGCGATCAGGATGTCGGCCTGGTATTGATCGACCAGACCCACCAGTTCGGAAGGCGTGCCCTCTTCGATCATGTGCGCTTCATCGCCCATCAGCTCGCGAATGCGCGCCTTGTCGGCCTCGGTGGATTTCTTGGTGCCGGTCGCCACCACCTCGATGCCCAGATCCTGCAAGGCGGAGACGATCGACCAAGATTTCACGCCGCCGGTATAGAGCACGGCCTTCTTGCCGGTGAGAATCGCGCGGTACGGCGCCAGCGCTTCGTCGAGTTTCGCTTCTTCGCGGGCGATCAGCGCCTCGGTGCGCGCGGTCAGATCGGCGTCGTTCAGCAGGCGGGCAAAATCACGCAGCGATTGGCCCATGTCGCGCACACCGTAGAAGCTGCCCTCGAACCACGGCGTGCCGTGGCGTTCCTGCAGCTTGCGCGCGACGTTCTGCAGCGCTTTGGAGCAGACCAGCATATTGGCTTCGCCGCGGTGCATGGTCTGCAGTTCGGCAAAACGGCTGTCGCCGGCCAGCGTCGAGAGCACGCGCAGGCCCAGTTCGTCGAACAGCGGCATCACGTGCCACAGCTCGCCGGCGATATTGAATTCGCCGATCAGATTGATGTTGTGTACCCCCGCCGGCACCGGATCTGGCTCGCGCGTGCCGATCACGTGTTTCAGCAGCGTTTCGCCGGCGATGCGGTTGCCGAGGTTCTTGCTGCCGTAAAACCCGGCGCAATCGACCGGCACCACCGGCAGGCCGAATTTTTCCTCGGCGGCCTGGCAGATCGCGGAAAGGTCGTCGCCGATCAGCGCGGTCACGCAGGTGGCGTAGACGAACACCGCCTTGGGATGGAAGCGCTCGATCGCCTGCTTGATGCCCAGGAACAGGCGCTTTTCGCCGCGGCCCATGATGATGTCCTGCTCGGACAGATCGGTGGTCAAGCCGTAGCGGTAGAGCCCCGGCCCGGTGGTGCGCGCGCCGCGGTTATCCCAGGAACTGCCGGCGCAGCCGATCGGGCCGTGCACGATATGCGCGGCATCGCTGACCGGCAACAAGGCGATCTGCGCGCCATCGAAGGTGCAGCCGCCGGCGGTCGCGCCCGGCTTGGGACGCGAACAACCGGCCTTGGGCTTCGCGGCATGCTGATGCTCGCAAGCCGGCTCGGTCATCAGTGCGGTGAGGTCTCGGGCGTTCACGATGTCATCTCGATAAGGTTTGCCTTACCTGTATCAAGATGCGTGCCAAGCCCTGCGCGAGCGTTTACGCGGCAAATAGCACGGCCGTTGTCGCAGTCGCGACAAGATTGCGGGGCGATTGTTGGATTTGTGTGGGCAAGAACCGGCGCGGCTCAAAACAGGCCGGCCGCCATGACGCAATCCTTCTTTATGCAAGCTTTACAGGTTACGCCGGAATCTACACACCGGTTTTACACCCGGTTTCTTACAGTCACTGTGACAAGAGAGCACCACCGCTCTCTCACAGGAGAAACCATCATGTTCGAATATTTCATGCTGAGACCGGTTATTGCACTGGCCGTTGTCACTGTCTTCACAAGCATCATCCTGTTGGCCTGCTGTTGCCGGAAACTGGCCATCGCAGGTTATCGCAAGCTGAGAAGCCGGAAATTGAACCGTTCACAGGCCGGCTCCGATCGACTCAAAGGCCGACTGGCTCGATGAATCTTTATGTTTTCTTTACGGGTTTCCCCGAAATCTCCACACCAGTTTTACACCGCGTTTTCTACAGTCACAGTGACAAGAGAGCGTCAATGCTCTCCCCTAACGGAGAACTCGCCATGTCCGAAATTTTCTGTCTCACGTTGATCGCAGTCCTGGCCGCATGCGTGGTTTTGCTTGTCGCCGGCTGCCGCAAGCTGGAGAGCCGCAAATGAACATCCTTTATTGGGCCGCTGCGGCGGTCGCGCTGCTGCTTTTCGTCTACCTGCTGATTGCGCTGTTCCGCGCCGAGGAGATGTCATGAACAATTCCGCCGTCGTGCAAGTCGGCCTCTATCTGCTGGTGCTGCTGGTATTGGCCTGGCCGCTCGGGCGTTATCTTGCCGATCTCTTCGAAGGGCACCTCGCCGAGCGTTGCCCGCGCCTGGCCGCTTCGGCGGACCGCTTCTACCGCCTGTGCGGGGTTCGTACCGAACAGGACATGAGCTGGTGGCGCTACGCGTTGGCGATTGTCGTGTTCAATGCCATCGGTGTTGTCGTGGTGTACGCGCTGCAGCGCTTGCAGACTTGGCTGCCGCTCAATCCAGCCGGGATGGCGGCGGTGGAGCCCGGATCGGCGTTCAATACCGCGATCAGCTTCGTCACCAATACCAACTGGCAGGGCTACAGCGGCGAGGCCACGATGAGCCATCTGACGCAGATGGCCGCGCTGACGGTGCAGAATTTCCTCTCCGCCGCAACGGGTCTGGCCGTGGCCATTGCCCTGATCCGCGGCTTTGTCCGGCGCTCGGCGGCCGGCATCGGCAATGCCTGGGTCGACCTAACCCGCGCCACGCTGGGTGTACTGCTGCCCTTGTCGGTCGTGTTCGCGCTGTTCCTGGTCGCCCAGGGCGTGGTGCAGAACTTCGATGCGCCGCGCGAAGTCACGCTCGTGCAACCGGTGACGTATAGCCAACCGAAGCTTGGCACCAACGGCCAGCCGATCAAGGATGCCGCCGGTCAAACCGTGACCGAATCGGTGACGGCCACCACCCAGGCACTGCCGATGGGGCCGGTTGCCTCGCAGGAAGCGATCAAGATGATCGGCACCAATGGCGGCGGCTTCTTCAATGCCAATTCCGCGCACCCGTTCGAGAACCCGACGCCACTGACCAACTTTTTCCAGATGCTGGCGATCTTCATGATTCCTGCGGCGCTGTGCTTCACCTTCGGCCATATGGCGGGCGACATCCGTCAGGGCATCGCGATCCTGGGCGCGATGACGCTGATCTTCCTCGTCATGGTGGCGATAGCGATCTGGGCGGAAGGGCAGGCCAATCCGCTGCTCACCGTCTTGGGCATGGATGGCAGTGGCGGCAACCTGGAAGGCAAGGAGGTGCGTTTCGGCAGCCTGCAGTCGGCGCTTTTCGCGGTGATCACCACGGCGGCTTCGTGCGGTGCGGTCAACGCGATGCACGACAGCTTCATGCCGCTGGGCGGCCTGGTGCCGATGTGGCTGATTCAGCTCGGCGAAGTGGTATTCGGCGGTGTCGGTTCCGGGTTCTACGGCATGCTGGTGTACGCGATCGAAGCGGTGTTCCTAGCCGGCCTGATGATCGGGCGCACGCCGGAGTACCTGGGCAAGAAGATCGAATCGTACGAGATGAAGATGGTGTCCATCGCCATTCTCGCCACGCCCTTGCTGATCCTGGCGGGCACGGCCATCGCGGTGCTGGTTCCGGCCGGCTTGTCGAGCATGGCCAACCCCGGCGCGCATGGCTTCTCGGAAGTGCTGTATGCCTTCTCGTCCGCCGCCAACAACAATGGTTCGGCCTTCGCCGGTCTTTCCGCCAACACGCCGTTCTACAACACCCTGCTGGCACTGGCCATGTGGTTCGGACGCTTCACGGTGATTATTCCGGTGCTGGCGATTGCCGGACGCCTGGCAGCCAAACCGCGCCTGGCCGTGACTTCCGGCACGCTGCCCACGCACGGCCCGCTGTTCGTGGTGTTGCTGATCGGCACGGTGGTTCTCGTCGGTGCGTTGACCTATCTGCCCGCGCTTGCGCTGGGCCCGATCGTCGAACACCTGCAACTCATCCATTGAGAGGATGCATGACATGAGCAAGAAACACACACTTCGGCTGTTTGATTCGAAGCAGCTGTTACCGGCGCTGGTCGAATCGCTGCGCAAGCTCTCCCCCCGAGCGCAATGGCGCAATCCGGTGATGTTCGTGGTCTGGATCGGCAGCGTGCTGACCACGGTGCTGGCCATCCAGGCCACTTTTGGCCAGGGCGATGCGCCGGCCGGCTTTGTCTGGGCGATCTCGGTCTGGTTATGGTTCACGGTGCTGTTCGCCAACTTCGCCGAAGCCATGGCCGAAGGTCGCGGCCGGGCGCAGGCCGAGGCGTTGCGCGGTTTGCGCAAGACCACCTGGGCCAAGGTGCTGCACGAGGCGCATCATGGTTCGCAATGGACGTTGCGCGAGTCCGGCGAGTTGCGCAGCGGCGATGTGGTACAGGTAAGCGCTGGCGAGACCATCCCCGGCGACGGCGAGGTGATCGAAGGCGTGGCCTCGGTGAACGAATCGGCCATTACCGGCGAATCCGCACCGGTGATCCGTGAAGCCGGCGGCGATTTCTGCTCCGTCACCGGCGGCACCAGCGTGTTGTCCGACTGGCTGGTGATCCGCATCACCGCCAATCCGGGCGACGCGTTCCTCGACCGCATGATCGCCATGGTGGAAGGCGCCAAACGCGGCAAAACGCCGAACGAGATCGCGCTGACCATTCTGCTGGTGGCGATGACGCTGATCTTCCTGTTTGCCTGCGCCAGCCTCTTGCCGTTCTCGCTCTACAGCGTCGCGAGCTCGGGCAAGGGCGTGCCGATCAGCGTCACCGCGCTGGTCGCGCTGCTGGTCTGCCTGATTCCGACGACCATCGCCGGGCTTTTGTCCGCGATCGGCGTGGCCGGCATGAGCCGCATGATGCAGGCCAACGTGATCGCCACATCGGGCAGGGCGGTCGAAGCAGCCGGCGACGTGGATGTGCTGCTGCTCGACAAGACCGGCACCATCACGCTCGGCAACCGCCAGGCGAGCAGCTTCCTGCCGGCACCGGGAATCAGTGAACAGACCCTGGCCGATGCCGCACAGCTTGCCTCGCTGGCCGATGAAACGCCCGAAGGCCGCAGCATCGTCGTGCTCGCCAAGGACAAATTCCAGCTGCGCGGGCGGGAAGTGCACAACACGCTATTCGTGCCGTTCACGGCGCAAACGCGCATGAGCGGCGTCGATATCGGCGATCAAGCCAACCCGCGCCAGATCCGCAAGGGTGCGGCCGAATCGGTGCGCGCCTGGGTGGAAGAGCAAGGCGCGGCATTCCCAGCGTCGGTGCAAAACAGCGTTGAAGATGTCGCCAAGCGCGGCGGCACGCCCTTGGTCGTGGCCGACGGGCGCACCGTGCTCGGCGTGATCGAACTCAAGGATATCGTCAAGGGCGGCATCCGCGAGCGCTTCGCCGCGCTGCGCAAGATGGGCATCAAGACCGTGATGATCACCGGCGACAACAAGCTCACGGCTGCCGCGATTGCCGCCGAGGCCGGCGTCGACGACTACCTGGCCGAAGCACGCCCGGAAGACAAGCTCAAGCTGATCCGCGATTACCAGGCCGAGGGGCGCCTCGTCGCAATGACCGGCGACGGCACCAACGATGCCCCGGCCCTGGCGCAGGCCGACGTGGCCGTGGCGATGAATTCGGGCACGCAGGCCGCCAAGGAAGCCGGCAACATGGTCGACCTGGATTCGAACCCGACCAAGCTGATCGAGATCGTCGAAACCGGCAAGCAGATGCTGATGACGCGCGGCTCGCTGACCACTTTCTCGGTCGCCAACGATATTTCCAAGTATTTCGCCATCCTGCCCGCGGTCTTCGTCGGCACCTACCCGCAACTGGCGCGTCTGGACGTGATGCATCTGACGAGCCCGACCTCGGCGATCCTCTCGGCGGTGATCTTCAACGCGCTGATCATCATCGCCCTGATCCCGCTGGCACTGCGCGGCGTGCGCTACCGTCCGCTCGGCGCGGCGATCCTGCTGCGGCGCAACTTGGCTGTCTATGGCCTGGGCGGTGTGGCACTGCCTTTCCCCTGCATCAAACTGATCGACATGATCCTGAACCTTCTGGGAGTTGCCTGATGAATACCGCGACCCAAACCACCCTGCCCGAATCGACCTGGCGCACCCTGTTCGCCGAGCTGCGCCCGGCGCTGCGGCTGTTCCTGGTGCTGAGCCTGATCACCGGCCTCATCTATCCCATGCTGATCACCGGCATCGCCCAGGGCATCTTTGCGCACGAAGCCAATGGCAGCCTGATCCTGCGCGACGGCAAAGCCGTCGGTTCCGCCCTGATCGGCCAGCCCTTCAGCGATGCCAAGTACCTGTGGGGCCGGCCATCGGCCACCGCGCCGCAGCCCTACAATGCACTGGCCTCCAGCGGTTCCAACCTCGGCCCGCTCAACCCGGCGCTGGCCGATGCGGTCAAGGCGCGCATCGATACGCTGCGCACGGCACAACCCGCACAACTGGGCCCGGTGCCGCAGGAACTCGTCACTGCGTCGGCCTCCGGGCTCGATCCGCATGTCTCGCCCCAAGCGGCGCTCTGGCAGCTGGACCGCATCGCCCGCGCCCGGTCGATACCGGCCAGCCAGGTACGGGCTATCATGGACAAGTACACCGAATTGCCGACCCTGGGCCTGTTCGGTGAAACCCGCGTGAATGTGCTGCAAGTGAACCTTGCCCTGGATGAGTTGAAGTGACCGAGCAACGCCCTGACCCCGACCGCCTGCTGGCCGTGCTGGAGCGCGAACGCGAACTGGCCACGCGCGGCCGGTTGAAGATTTTCTTCGGTGCCTGCGCCGGCGTGGGCAAGACCTACGCGATGCTGAGCGCGGCCCGGCAAAAGCACAGCGAAGGCGCGCAGGTGCTGATCGGCATCGTGGAAACGCATGGCCGCAGCGAAACCGCCGCGCTACTGGAGGGGCTGACCCTGCTGCCCCGGCGCGAAGTCCAGTATCGCGGACACACGCTCACCGAATTCGATCTGGATGCCGCGCTGGCAAAAAAGCCGCCGCTGATCGTGGTCGACGAACTGGCGCACACCAACATCGAGGGCAGCCGTCATCGCAAGCGCTGGCAGGACGTGGAAGAATTGCTGGCTGCCGGCATCGACGTGTGGACCGCCGTCAATGTGCAGCACCTGGAAAGCCTGAACGATGTGGTGGGCAGCATCACCGGCATCCGCGTGCACGAAACCGTGCCGGACCGCATCTACGAATGCGCGGACGAGGTATCGCTGGTCGATCTGCCGCCCGAGGAGCTCCAAAACCGGCTCAAGGCCGGCAAGGTCTATCTGGGCGATGCCGCCGAACGCGCGGCCGAGAATTTTTTCCGCACCGGCAACCTGATCGCGCTGCGCGAACTGGCGCTGCGGCGCACGGCCGACCGGGTGGATGCCCAGATGCGCGCTTACCGCGCCGACCGGGCCATCGAGCGGGTATGGCAGACGCGCGACCGGCTGATGGTCTGCATCGGATCGAGCGAAGGCAGCGAAACGCTGGTGCGCAATGCCGCGCGCATGGCCTCTCACCTGCAGGCCGAATGGATTGCCGCCAGCGTGGAAACGCCGGGCATGGCAGGCGAATCCGAAGCCCGGCGGGCGCGGCGCCTGCAAGCACTGAAGCTCGCGGATTCGCTCGGGGCCGAAGTCTGCACGCTCACCGCCGTCGATGCCGCGCAGGCGCTGGTGCGCTTCGCGGTCAGCCGCAACGTCAGCAAGCTGATCCTCGGCCGCGCCCGGCGCAACCTCTGGCAACGTCTGTTGCAGCCTTCCCTGCTGGACCGTCTGGCCGCCACCGAGCACGAACTGGAACTCGTGGTGGTCGGGCTGCCGCGCCGGAAAATCGCGCGAGAAACCCCGCCCCAGCGCCTGCCCATACGCTGGCAGGGTTATGTCTGGGCCATATTCATCTGCGTGGCGACCACGGCCTTGGCAGGTCTGCTCCTCTCGGTCTTCGATCTGGCCAACGTGGTCATGGTCTTCCTCCTCGCGGTGGTCGGCGTGGCGCTGCGCTTCGGTCGCGGGCCGGGCGCACTGGCGGCCTGCCTGAGCGTGGCCTCCTTCGATTTCTTCTTTGTACCGCCGCGTCTGACCTTCACGGTCAACGATACGCAGTATTTCTTCACCTTTGCCCTGATGCTGATCGTGGCGCTGGTGATCGGCCAACTCGCGGCCAAGCTGAAGTTCGAGGCCGTCACCGCCGCCACGCGCGAACACCGCTCGATACAGCAGGCCGAGCTCTCGCGTGCCTTGTCCGCAGCGCTCTCGACCGAGCAGATCGTTGAAATTGCCCTGCAGCATCTGGCCGGCATATTCCATGCGCATATTTCCATCCTGCTGCCGGACGCCAACGATCGCGTCCGCCCCGCGCATGAAGCCCGGAAGGATTTCGCCGATCTGGCCGTGGCGCAATGGGTGTTCGATCACGACCAGATGGCCGGGCATGGCACCACCACCCTGCCCGCCACCCAAGCCCGCTACCTGCCGCTGCGCGCGCCAATGCGGGTGCGCGGCGTGCTGGGAATACTGCCGGGCAAGGATACGGCGCTGGATGCGCCGGAAATGACGCGCCAGATTGAAATCTGCATCGGCCAGATCGCCCAGGCGCTGGAACGGGTGCATTACGTCGAGGTGGCGCAGGATGCCCTGGTCACCATGGAATCCGAGCGCCTGCGCAATGCGCTGCTCGCCGCCATCTCGCACGATCTGCGCACGCCGCTCACCGGGCTGGTGGGCATGGCCGATACCCTGGCCGCGCGACAGCCGCATCGGGCCCCGGAACGGGAAATGATCCTGGGCATGCGCGATACGGCGCACCGCCTGGTGGCCTTGGTCACCAACCTGCTGGACATGGCACGGCTGCAGACCGGGCGCATCCAGCTCAAGCGGGACTGGTGCGCGGTGGAAGAAATCATCGAGACCGCCACCCGCCAGCTCGCCACGCAACTGGCCGGGCACCCGCTGGAAACGCACATCGCCCCGGACTTGCCGCTGTGCAAGTTCGATCCGGTGCTGATCGAACGCGTCATGGTGAACCTGCTCGACAATGCCGCCAAGTACACCCCGGCGGGAAGCACCGTCTGGATCACTGCCAAGCTGGCCCGTGGCATGCTCGAGGTCCGCGTCGAAGACGAAGGCCCCGGCCTGCCGGCGGGGTCCGAAGAGCGGCTCTTCACCAAGTTCGAGCGTGGCGCAAGCGAATCGGCCCAGCCGGGCGTGGGGTTGGGTCTGGCGATCTGCCGCGCCATCGTGAATGCGCATGGCGGCAATATCACGGCACGCAACCGACCGGGTGGCGGTGCGTGTTTCAGCTTCCGCCTGCCGCTGGGCGAAGCCCCGGATACCGAGGATATGGAAACCACATGACGAGCAACACCCATCGCATCTTGATCATCGAGGATGACCCCGTCATCCGTCGCTTTATCCGCTCCTCGCTCGAAGACGAAGGCTGCGAGGTTTACGAGGCCGATACCGCCGCGCGCGGACTCATCGAAGCGGGCACGCGCCAGCCCACCTTGCTGATCCTCGATCTGGGCTTGCCCGACCGCGACGGTCGCGAAGTTATCCAGGACATCCGCACCTGGTCGCAGATGCCGATCATCGTGCTATCGGCGCGCACGCAGGAGCACGAAAAGGTTGCCGCGCTCGATGCCGGCGCCGATGACTATCTCGTCAAACCTTTCGGCGTTTCCGAATTGCTGGCGCGCGTTCGCGCGCAGTTTCGCCGCAACGCGGCACCTGGCCGTGACGACCTGCCGGTTTTCAGCTTCGGCGAGATCACGGTAGACATACCGCAACACCGGATTACGCGGCAGGGTGAAGAAATCCATCTCACCCCGATCGAATACCGCCTGCTCGCGGCCCTGATCCGCAACCACGGCCGCGTGCTGACCCACCGCCAATTGATGATCGATGCCTGGGGCCCCGGTTACGCCGAACGCACCCACTACCTGCGCATCTACATGAAACAGTTACGCGAGAAACTCGAACACAATCCGGCGCAACCGCAATTCCTGCTGACCGAAACCGGTGTGGGTTACCGTTTGCAAAGCTAAGCCGACATCCAGCCGGAACGGCTATGCCGGTATCGCTGCCCTGAACCAAAGGCGCTGCGGCGTGGTCTTATTGATCCGGCCAAGTGAAGTTTGAATTTTTTGCCGTCATACCGGCGAAGGCCGGTATCCAGCAACGAAGCCACGTCAAACCACTGGACCCCGGCCTGCGCCGGGGTGACGAGTTCAAACAAAATCTGGCCGGATCTATATTGCTGCACGATGCTATAAATCGGATGAATGGGCTTCATGCATACCCTGATCCAATCCCTGATTTGCTTTCGCCGCTGCCGGCAATGCCTGCTGGCATGGATCGCCGTATTCCTCATCGCGCCGGCCTGGGCTGAACCCAATGCCGCCGCCATTCTCGTCTATCACCGCTTCGGCCCCACGGTGGCCGACAGCATGACCACGCGCACCACGGTGTTCGAGGCCCAGCTCGCCCGCCTGCGCGCCGACGGCTACCACATCCTGCCGCTATCGTCGCTCATCGCTGGACTGGAAGGCCGGGCTCCGTTGCCGGCGAAAGCCCTGGCCATCACCGTGGACGACGGCCACCGCACGGTTTATTCGGAGCTGCTGCCCGTCATCCGGCGCGAACGCCTGCCGGTGGCGCTATTCATCTATCCCTCGGCCATCTCCCACGCGCCCTATGCCATGACCTGGGAACAACTGGCGGAAATCGTCGCGACCGGCCTCGTCGAAGTGCATTCGCATTCCTACTGGCACCCGAATTTCCGCGTCGAGAAACGGCGACTGGCACCAGAGGCATACCGCCAGTTCGTGCGCGACCAGCTGGAAAAACCGCGCCGCGTGCTCAAGGCCAGGCTGGGCGTCGATGCACCGTATCTCGCCTGGCCCTTCGGCATTCACGATGCCGAGCTGGAAGCCGCCGCTGCCGCAGCGGGCTATCGGGCGGCTTTTGGTCTGGAAGCGCGCCATGCCACCGGCGCCGATTCGCCGCTGGCGCTGCCGCGCTACCTGATCGTGGACGCCAACGGCGTTGCCGGGCTCGCCCGGCGCCTGCAACTTGGCGAGAATCACCTTGCCGGAGAAAAACCATGAAAACCGCTCTTTGGCTGCTGGCAGCCATGCTGGTGCTGGCGTCAGCCGCGCAGGCGTGCAGCGGCAACGTGGTGGACGAAAGCAGCCGGCGGCCGCTGGCCGGTGCGATGGTGACCCGGGGCACGGAGGTGGTCATCACCGATCAGGCAGGGCAGTTCAGCTTTGCCGGCCCCTGCGGCACGATCGCCGCGCGCGCCATCGGCTACCGCCGCAGCGCGGTCACGCCGGATCAAACCGTTCGCGAGACGCAACTGCATCTGGCCCCGTTTCGGCCGAAGGCGTTGTATCTCTCGTTCTGGGGCATCGGCGACCACGGCCTGCGCCAGGATGCGCTCGCCCTGATCGACAGCACCGAACTCAACACGCTGGTGATCGACGTCAAGGGCGACCGCGGCTGGATTCCCTACCCGAGCCGGGTGGCGCTGGCAGAGGAAGTGGGCGCGCGCGACAAGACCACGGTGCAGGACATGCCGGCGCTGATGGCCACGCTCAAGAAACGCGGCATCTACCTGATCGCCCGCATCGTCGTGTTCAAGGACGATCCGCTGGCCGGCGCCCATCCCGAGTGGGCCGTAAAAACCGCCCAAGGCGCACCGTTCCGCGACCGAGAGAATCTGGGCTGGGTCGATCCTGCCCGGCCCGAAGTCTGGGCCTACAACCTGGATATCGCAGCCGAGGCCGCCGAGCTTGGCTTCGACGAAATCCAGTTCGACTACGTGCGCTTTCCCGATACGCCCGGCCTGGTTTTCTCCGTGCCCAACACCGAGGAAAAACGCGTTGCCGCCATCACGGGCTTCCTCGCCGCCGCCAGAAAGCGCCTGGCGCCCTACAACGTGTTCGTTGCGGCCGACATCTTCGGTTACGTGGCCTGGAACCTGAACGACACCTTCATCGGCCAGCGCCTGGATGCCCTGGCGGCGCAGCTCGATTACCTCTCGCCGATGCTCTATCCCTCGGGCTTCAAATTCGGCATTCCGGGCTATCCCAACGCGGTGGCGCATCCGCATGAAATTGTCGAGCTCACGCTCAAGCGCGCGGCCGAGCGCAGCGGGCTTTCGCCCCTGCGCTTTCGCCCCTGGTTGCAGGCTTTTCGCGATTACGCGTTCGATCATCGCGCCTTCGCCGGCCCGGAAATCCGCCTGCAGATCGATGCGGCAGAGAAATTCGGTGCCGATGGCTGGATGCTGTGGAATCCTCGCAACGCCTACAGCGCCGACGGACTCAAAAAGGAATGAACATGAAAGCCCCCCTGCTGCGCCTGCTCGTGGCCTTCGTCGTATTTGCCCTGCCACAGATCGGGAAAGCGCAGCTTGAAGCGCAACAACTGGCCGCGCTCGCGCCGATCGTCGAGGCCGAGATCGCTGCCGGCCACATCCCCGGCGCGGTGGTGCTCGTCGGCCAAAATGATCGCATCGTCTATGCGCAGGCTTTCGGCCGCCGCGCGCTGCACCCCGTTGACGAGGCGATGACGCTCGATACCGTGTTCGATCTGGCCTCGCTCACCAAGGTGGTGGCCACCACGCCCGCGATCCTGAAGCTGGCCGAACGTGGGATGCTTTCACTGGATGATCCGGCGGCCCGTTACTGGCCGCAGTTCGCTGCCAACGGCAAAGCGGCGATCACGATCCGCCAGCTGCTCGCGCATATCTCCGGCCTGCCCGCTGGCATCGACATCAACAATGCCATGCGCCCCGCCGACATCTTGAAGCGCATCGCCGCGCTCAAGCCGCAGGCCTTGCCCGGCGGCGATCCGCTCTACAGCGATGTCAATTTCATCGTGCTGGGCGAGGTGGTGCGCCGGGTTTCCGGCCAGTCGCTGAACGCCTTCGCCGCGCGCCAGATTTTCAGGCCGCTGGGCATGCAGGACACCGCGTTCCGGCCCGCTGCGGCGCTGCGCGAACGCAGTGCGCCGACCACCTGGAACGGCGGCACCCTGCGTCGCGGCGAAGTGCACGATCCGCTGGCGGCGCGCCTAGGCGGCGTGGCCGGCAATGCCGGTGTATTCAGCACGGCGGCGGATCTCACCCGCTTTGCCCGGGCACTGCTGGCCGGCGACCGCCCCCTGCTCGCGCCCACGTCCGCAAGACAACTATTCGCGCCTCAGACCTACCCGGCAGCGCCGCCGCGCGGACTGGGCTGGCGTCTGGATGCGCCGTTCGCCGCCAACCGCGCCGCGCTGCCGCCGCTGGGCGCGATCAGCCATCTGGGCTATACCGGCACCGGGTTGTGGATCGACCCGATCAGCGGCGTGTATGTCGTGATCCTCAGCAACCGCGTTCACCCCGATGGCAAGGGCGATGCCGGGCCGCTGCGTACGCGGGTAATTACCGCCGTGGCCGAGGCCCTAGGCCCATTGCCCGCAGAACAAATCGCCGCGCGCCGCCCCGAACTGGCGGCCTGGATCGCGCCCTATATCCCGAAGGCCGTTCCCATGCCGGTCCGCACCGGCATCGACGTGCTGGAAGTGCAGGATTTCGCACCGCTGCGCGACTTGCGCGTGGGCCTGTTGACCAACCGCAGCGGCGTCGACAGCGCCGGCCGGCGCAGCATCGACGTGCTGTTCAACACGCCGACGCTGACGCTCAAGGCGCTGTTCAGCCCGGAGCATGGCCTCGCCGCCAACCGCGAAGGCCGTATCGGCGACGATCGCGATGCGCTGACTGGCCTGCCCGTCTACAGCCTTTACGGTGCCACGCGCCGCCCCACGCCGGCGATGCTCGACGGGCTCGATGCGTTGGTGGTCGACCTGCAGGATGCGGGCGCGCGCTTCTACACCTACGCCTCAACCCTGGCCTATGTGATGGAAGCGGCGGCCGAACGCGGGCTGCGGGTGGTCGTGCTCGACCGGCCCAATCCGCTGAATGGCGCAACGGTGCAGGGGCCGCTGCTCGATCTGGAGCGGCGCGGCTTTACCGGCTACTGGCCGCTGCCACTGCGCCATGGCCTGACACTCGGCGAGTTCGCGCAGCTATTCCAGGCCGAGGCCCATATTGCCGTCAAGCTGACGGTGATTCCGATGCAGGGCTACCGGCGCCAGCAGTGGTACGACGATACCGGCCAGCCCTGGCTGCCGCCCTCGCCCAACCTGACCAGCCTCGCCGCCACGACGCTCTATCCCGGCGTGGGCCTGATCGAAGGCGCGGAAGTTTCGGTCGGGCGCGGCACCGCCACGCCCTTCGAGCTGGTCGGCGCGCCCTGGATCGATGCCCGGCAACTCACCGCCGAGCTTGAGCAGTTGCAGCTAACCGGCGTGCATTTTGTTGTTGCGGATTTCGTGCCGGTGACCAGCCGCTACGCCGGGGAGCTCTGCCACGGGGTAAGAATCGAAGTCACCGATCGCGATGCGCTCGATACGCCGGCGCTGGGACTCGCTCTGGCAGCAACGCTGTATCGCCTCTATCCGCAACACTTCTCACTGAACAAGATACTGGGCAGCCTCGGCAACCAGGCCAGCCTGGATGCACTGCGCGCCGGCGTGGCGCCGGCCGAGATCGCCGCCGGGTGGCGGGAGGCCATCGACGCGTTTCAGGCACGCCGTGCACCCTACCTGCTTTATGACTGAGGGCTTTATGACTGAGGGGCGATACGGAATTGAGGGACTTGCGGCTACACGCTCATGCGGCGCATCACTTCTTCCTCGATGGCCAGCTCGACCTGCAGCAGAACGGCATCGACATCGGCGGGCCGCTCGTCGAGCACCACATGGCCGGTCAGCGGCGATTCCGGCGTCAGCAGGCCCTTTTCGAACAGCGCCCAGATTTCCTTGCCGTACTGGGTATGCTTGAGCGAAGGGGCAAAAGCGCTGAAGTAACTGCGCAGGTTGATCACATCGCGCTCAAGCATTTCGGCGGCGCTGTTGTTCCCGGCGGCATCAATGGCTTGCGGCAGGTCGATGATCACCGGGCCGTCTGCGCCAACCAGGATGTTGTATTCGGAAAGGTCGCCATGAATCACCCCGGCGCACAGCATCCGCACCACCTGGTTCACGAGCAGGGCGTGGTATTCCAGCGCCAGCGCTTCGCTGAGTTCGACATCGTTCAGGCGCGGCGCCGGATCGCCATCGGCATCGGCCACCAGATCCATCAACAGCACGCCCTCGAAGCACAAATGCGGCTGGGGAACCCGCACGCCGGCGGAAGCCAGCTTGTACAGCGCATCGACCTCGGCGTTTTGCCAGACTTCTTCCTGCATCTTGCGCCCGTAGCGGCTGCCTTTTTCCATGGCGCGCGCCTGCCGGCTGTTCTTGACCTTGCGGCCTTCCTGGTAGGAGGCATTCTTGCGGAAGCTGCGTTGATTGACTTCCTTGTAGACCTTGGCGCAACAAATTCTTTCGCCACAGCGAACAACATACACGGTGGCTTCCTTGCCACTCATCAACTGGGCGATAACCTCGTTCACGAGGCCTTCTTCAACGAGCGCTTCAAGTCTTTTCGGAGTCTTCATGGAGTTGCGGGGGATTCCTTGGATCTGCGGGAGGGTTTCAATAACACACGGCAGCCGAATGCACCTGCCGTGATCCGGAAAATATCCGGATTTCCTTCATGGTACTAGGTTTTTTCATTTTTCCAACAATGCTTTAGGTTCTGTTGGCGGACTTGCGTAAATACCTAATCTCGCGTCAACAGAACCCAGGAGAGGGTTAAACGATTTTTTGCCCCAGCCACAACTCATTGAGATCTAAAAAATCCCATTTTGCAGGGTCTTCGCGCCCCGCAATTTTTTCAATACAGCCGGGGTGTGACAGATCGATGATTTCGGGACGAATGCGTACATTGGCCTGGGTCGAGAAAAAAACCTTGATGCGAGGCGATAGCAATGATTTCTCGGATTGCTCTATCACGACACCCAAGCGCCCGCTACTTAGTTTGATCAGCGAGCCAGTCGGGTAAATACCTATGCTTTTGACGAACGCTTGGAAAACGATAGGATCAAAATGGCTATTCGACCAATCTGACATCCTGCGCAACGATTCAGCAGGGCACCAGCCTGCCTTGTACGGACGATTGGAGGTAATAGCATCATAAACGTCACAAACTGCACCCATTTTGGCAAAAAGGCTGATTTCCTTGTCCTTGAGGCCTTTGGGATAACCAGAGCCATCCATCTTTTCATGATGGTGAAGCACCACATCGTAGGCAATATCGTTAGTGCAGTTGCTGGCTTGCAATAGCTTGAAGCCTTCTTCGGGGTGCGTTTTGATGATGGCGAATTCTTCGTCGGTCAACTTGCCAGGTTTGTTGAGAACTTCCATGGGCATCATTGCTTTGCCAAGATCATGCATCAAACCCGCGATGCCGGCTGAGTGAATTTGCTCCTCGTCCAGTTCAAGCTTTCTGGCAAGGGCAACCATCATGGCGCAGACTGCCACCGAGTGCATATAGGTGTAATCGTCTGCTGTTTTCAGTCGGGCAAGGCTGATCAGTGCGCTTGGGTTGCGGCTGATTGAATCAGTGATTTCCTCGACCAGTTGTTGCGCGCCAGCGGTGTCAACAACCTTGCCCATGCGCGCTTCCTGGAACATTGAGGTGACGGCGACCTTGGCTTTGGCGCAGATTTTTGCGGCGCGGGCATACTCTTCGGAGGCAAGTACCGGCGTAATTTTACGAGCGCTTCCGGCGGAGAGGCTCAACTCGGCATCAACGTAAGCCTCCGAACTCGTTTCGGAGACAGCGATTTCGCCGGGTGCGACATCTAGTCCTTTTGAGCAGTCGATCCATACTTCCTTGATATCGCTGGAGAGAATCGCTTCAATGTCTTTGGGGTCCGTGATAACAAAAGCGCTGCGCCAGAACGGGTGATCCATCCAAGAGCCACAGAATGCCTTGAGATGCATCCCAATCGTAAGCTGATTGACGCTGATTCTTTTAAGCATGTCAGCGCTTCCCGCGCAGTGTCGTCACCGCCCAGCTGGCGCGCGGGTCGGGCATGGTCAGTTGATCAACTTGCAAATGACTCATCAAACGCTGGTATTCGGTCTTCTTGGCCGCATCCATGGCCGGATCGACATCGGTCGGAATCCACGGATGCAGGTACACCACACGGGTGATCCTGGCCTGCAGCATTTCCTTGGCGCAACCAAAGCACGGCTGCATGGTGGTATAGAGCGTGGCGCCTTCCACCGCGATGCCAAAGCGCGCGGCGGACAGCAGCGCATTCTGTTCGGCATGCACGCAGATGCACAGATCGTAGCCGGTGCCGGATTTGAACTGGCCGCCGGGGTTCTGGCAACGCAGGCAGCCACCGTCCAGGCAGTTGGGCATCCCTGCCGGCACGCCGTTGTAGCCGGTCGAGATCACCCGGTTATCCTTGACGATCACCGCGCCCACCCGGTTGCCGGTGCAATTGGCTTTCTCGCGCACGGCAAAGGCGATGCCCATGTAGTAAGTATCCCAATCGGGCAGTTTTTCTGGTTCGTGGCTCATAAAAATCCATGAAGAACTAATCACAGCTCGCATCATAGCCGCAACCGGCGATCAAGCCACGCGCTTGCGATATATCAGCGGTGCCCAAACCGCGTCGGGAGAGGATTGCCATAGAAAATGGGCGCCCGCAGGCGCCCATTTCGGATTGGTTGATCAGCCGATCAGCCCTTTACCCAGTCTTCCATCACCCGCACGTACTTGATCTTCTGGCGGTAGAACGTGTAGGCGATATGGATGGCGCCATCGGCGGTCTGCTTGATCGAAGGGTAGGAAAACTCCCGGTTAAGCTGCTTTTCCGAATTGTTGGTCATGCAGTAACCGTCCCCGACTTCCAGGTTGCGCTTGTAGGGCCAGGTCTTGCCGCCATCTTCCGAGATGGCCAGCGTCATCGGTGCACGCGGGGTGCCCCAGAACGCGGTTTTTCCTGAAGGTGCCGGCGCGGGCTCCACGACGGGGGCCACTTCGCCCTCTTCCTCGTCCTCGATCTCGTCATAGAGCGAAACGCGGCGCTCGGTGGCTTGGGCTGCGCTGGTATCGTTGTAGACAATCGCCAGATGGCCGTTGTTCAGCCGGGTGAACTGGATCGAGGAATTGTTGTTGGGCAACTCGGTCGGAACAGGCTCGCTCCAGCTACGGCCATTGTCGGTCGAGCGGCTCATGTAGACGTGATCGGCCCAGCGGCTGCGATAGAGCGCGAGCAAGCTGCCATCGGGCATTTTCTCGACATTCATGTGCACGCAACCCACGCTGTTCGGCACTTCGTATTCCGCCCAGGTCTTGCCCTGATCGGAGGAAATGCGCACCGCGCTGATATCGTTGTTGCCAACCCACTTCTCGCCCGGCGCAGTGCGGCAATAGAACACCGGAACCAGCCAGTCGCCGTTATCGAGGACCACCACCGGCTGGCGCACGAAGGTACCCGCCTTGTCGAACAAGGTCTCGATCGGCCCCCAGGTCTGGCCGTTATCGTCGGAGATGCGGTAACGCACGATCGCCGTATCCTGATTGCCGGATTTCTGCGCGGTATACAGCAGCCAGAGCTTGCCATCGGGCGCCGGGAACAGGATCGGGTTCTGTTCGGAGCGGGTGGGATCATCGGACAGCTTGACCGGCGCACTCCAGCAGGATTCGCCCTTTGCCAGGCGCGAGAAGTAGATCGAGATATCGGCAATCCCTTCCTGGGTGCCGCCAAACCAGACACAACCAATATCGCCATTAGCCAGCGGCATCAGGTTGGCTGCATGGTTCTGGATGCAAAGTGCAGGAATGTCAGCGTCAAGACGTTGCTTGTCTCCCGGTGCTTCGCAGACCATCCCTGCTTGCATCGAAGCATTCAATGTTTCTTTACCCACGTTTCTTACTCCTCCCAAAATAACCCTCAACCCTGCTGATCGACGAGCAACGAACGCATTTTCCAAGGTAACAAAGCAAAATTTTTGTCGTTCGCCCTTTTACGCCAGATATTACCGATCACTTATGATTGATTGTGGAGTAATGTGCACAAACTTGCAAGCTATTCGCCACTAACAATCAACAACCAGCAAATTACCCGCCACAACCCCCAACAAAACGCAATAACCCGGAGCCACACATGGTTGTTGTTGACGCATATTGAAGCACAACACCCGGCAAGGCTTTTCCTCGCAGCCCGCCATGCATTGCTGAAGCGCCCCGCCAGCCCTGCAAGCTTCCGAGGCATGCGAGCCGCCACAAATAGAAAAGGCCGGCATTTCAAAGAAATGCCGGCCTTGACTGATACCTGCCGTCACAAATGTGTTGGCGACGATCCCCGAATGCGCCTCAGCCCATCGCCTGGAATCGGGCCATCACATCAGCCTCGAACAGAACAGCTTACCCACGGATTATTCGGGGAAATTTCAATCCGCCGCACGCAACGCCTCGTAGATAACAACAAATTCATCCGCCTTGAGCGAAGCCGAACCGATCAATCCACCATCCACATCCTTGACCGCGGCAATACTGGCGGCATTGGCGCCGTTCATGCTGCCGCCATACAGGATGGGGGTTCTGGCGCCAAACGCCGCATCCTTGGCCACCAGGTACGCGCGCAAAAAGCCATGCACATCGGCAATCATTTCCGGCGTCGCGGAAACGCCCGTTCCAATCGCCCAGCGCGGCTCATACGCCAGCACGACTTCATCCTTGGCCGCATCGATCAAATCAAACACCGCATTCAACTGCCGCAACAGGATGTCCCAGGTTTCGCCCGAGTCCCGCTCTTCCTTGGTCTCCCCCAGGCACACCACGGGAATCAGGCCAGAATCCAGGGCTGCCCTGGTTTTCTTGGCAATCAATGCATCATCTTCGCCCTGGTAGCTGCGCCGTTCGGAGTGGCCCACGATGACAAACTTCGCGCCAACCTCCTTGAGCATCGCGCCGGCAACTTCACCGGTATAAGCGCCCTTGGCCTGTTCCGACAGGTTTTGCGCGCCCAGCTCGATGCCAGAACCCTGAATCAGGCCGCCAACCTGCGGCAGATATGGAAAAACCGGGCAGACCGCCATCCCTACCCGCTCGTCCAGGGCCGGCAAGCGGGCTCTGATGCCCTCAATCAACGCCTGGTTGGAACTCAAGGAGCCCTGCAACTTCCAGTTACCAATCACCCACTTCTTGGCCGCCATGCTCAACACCTCCAGTTAAACAAAGAAAATCCGGTTGTGGCCCGCTTGCACCACTCGTGCCAAGACTACCATTAAACGCAATACTACCACCACCACTCAAAAACATTGCATTAACTATCGTTTTAATCCAATATCTACCACAAAACGTTGCACAAATAATCAAGCCGTCACAAACAGGGGTCATATTCGCACTCTGGCTGACGACCTGGAGAACATCATTCGGCTGCTACGGCAGCCCAACAACTGAAGAAGGAACATACATGAAAAAGGCTATCCGCTTGGCAGTCACCATGGGCGACCCGGCCGGGATCGGTCCGGAGATCATCGTCAAGGCCGCGCTCGCCCTGCGCGAGGAAGTCGCCGCCGGCCGCATCGAGCTGCTGGTGTTCGGCAGCGCCGCCGCGCTCGCCAAGGCGCGCCTGCAACTGGGCATCACCGAGGCCGCGCTGCCGCTGAACATGATCGATGTCGGCCCGGTCGCGGGCGAGATCGTCACCGGCACCATTTCCGCCGTCGGTGGCGAG